>Ga0265292_1000762_pt1 | contig 37120 bp, 35 predicted proteins | sample Munlanlewell296A_FD_189080 | JGI IMG/M metagenome (GOLD analysis project Ga0265292, IMG submission 189080) | Leachate microbial communities from a municipal landfill in Southern Ontario, Canada - Leachate well 296A | ecosystem: Engineered > Solid waste > Landfill > Unclassified | place: Canada... | reverse complement strand
GCAAAAGATCGCGCAAACCCGATCTTTTCGAAATTTTTTCCGCTCGATCTGATGGGAATCAGCAGGCTATCCGACGCGGGTCCCGATATCGGGGCGTACGAACGGCAAGAGAAGTAATATCGTAGAGACGCATATTTGCGTCTTTACAAGGCATAAGGTTAGGGGTTAGAGGTTAGGGGGTGGGTACCTCTTTCACGCATCACGTTTCATGAAAATAGAAAATTGGAATATGAAGTACCTAAGTTTATTAGCGTTGATTTCCTTGTTGCTGGCCGGATCCTGCGAGAAAGAGAAACCTTCCGGGGTGAACGATACCAACCCGCATTTCCGGGTGATGTTCTATAATGTGGAGAACCTTTTTGATGCCATCGATGATCCCCTGATCAATGATGAGGAATTCCTGCCGGGCAGCCCAAAGAAATGGACGGAGAAAAGATATCAGGATAAGATCGATCATATCGCTAAAGTGATCAAGGACCTGGGAAAAGACACTCTTCCGGTTTTGGTTGGATTATGCGAGGTGGAGAACCGCAAAACAGTTGACGACCTGATTGCTAAAACGGCATTGAACGGATTGGATTACAAGATTATCCACCATGAATCTCCGGATTCGCGCGGTATCGATGTGGCCCTGTTGTTTCGGTCGAGATATTTTCAATTGATCGATTCTCATTTTTTCGCGATCCGGTTTCCGTTCGATACCGCCGTGCGTACCCGTGAAATTCTTTATGCGCATGGAATCCTGGGAGGCAAGGACACTCTGCATATCTTTGTTAATCACTGGCCATCACGTTCTTCCGGAGAAATACAAAGCCGGCCTCTGAGGGTCTGGGTAGCGGAAGCAGTGCGGTTCAGGGTCGACTCCATTCTGAGAAAAAGCCCATCAGCACAAATTCTGATTACCGGCGATTTCAATGATGAACCGATGGATCTGAGTGTCGTTTCCGGACTGAATGCCTTATTGTCATATGGAAAGCCTGACGCCGGCAAGTTGTATGACCTGACACAGGGGTTGAAAAATTCCTCGCCGGGCGGCACCTATAAATACAAGGGTGCCTGGAACCTGCTTGATCATATGGTAGTCTCCGGCTCGATCCTCGATACTTCCCGGATACTCTATTCAAGACCTTCTGATCTTCACGTTTTTCAGGCCGGCTATTTGTTGGAGCCGGATAAAGAATATATGGGGGATCGTCCTTTGCGCACATACTTAGGATCCTTTTACCAGGGCGGTTACTCGGATCATCTGCCGGTTTACCTGGATATCCGCTATAAAAAGTAATAAAAAATTAATTTATTTCCGGGCCACACTGAAACCGAAGGTTCCGATTCTTTTCCCCATCACGCAATAGTTGCCGTGAACATAGGCAATCAGGCCGGAGTCAAGTATATTAAGTTTGCCCGTATCGGAGTTTATGAGTTTTTCATTTACCTGGATATTCACTACTTCGGCCAGAAACATGTGATGGGTACCGAGTTCCTTGATTTCAAAAACCCGGCATTCAATATTTACCGGGGATTCCATAACGATCGGGGCGCTGATTAATTTCGAGGGACCGGCCGTGAGGTTCATCTCCTTAAATTTGTTGAAATCTTTTCCTGATCTTACTCCGCACCAATCAACCTTTTTGGTCATCTCGATGGTAGTCAAGTTAATAACAAATTCTCCTGTGCGTTTGATAATCGGGTAGGAGTGCCTTTCGGGCCTGACGGATATATAGCACATGGGTGGATTGGAACAAATGGTACCCGTCCAGGCGATGGTGACCAGGTTGAATTCACTTTCTGTTTCACCACAGCTTACGAGTACAGCCGGTACCGGATAAATCATCGTGCCCGGTTTAAAATCAGTCTTCATGATTTTTTATTTCTTCAGGTAATGGATACTCAAATCCGGGTAATGGGTTCAGTCCCAGTTTTATGCCGGTATCAATCATCAGTGCCCAGGCTTCCTGCCGGTCATTATGGATTATGCCATCCAGTATGGCATCCTTGATCGCATTTTTGATATCTCCCACTGGCTTGCCGGGCTGAATTCCAAAAACCTGCATGATCTCTTCACCGCTGATCGGAGGTTGCCAGTTCCTCACGCGGTCCTTTTCCTCTATTTCCAGGAGTTTCTGCCGTACCAGTTGAAAATTTTTCAAATAGCGCTCCACCTTATCCCGGATTCCTGAAGTAATGTCAGCTTCACACAAAGTCATCAGAGCATCGATATCATCACCGGCTTCAAACAATAGCCTTCTCACCGCGGAATCCGAAACGATTTCCTGTGACAGAACAATCGGCCGCATATGCAGGTTGACCATCTTTTCCACAAACTTCATCTTTTCATTCATCGGAAGTTTCATCCGCCTGAAAATCTCAGAAACCATGCGGGCTCCGAAGTGATTATGGCCGTGAAAGGTCCAGCCCGTTTCAGGATCAAAACGCTTGGTCAGCGGTTTGGCAATATCGTGAAGCACAGTTGCCCATCTTAACCAAAGATCATCGGTATTCCGGCAGATATTATCCAACACCCGGATGGTGTGGAGAAAGTTGTCTTTGTGGCGGATACCTTTACGCTCTTCCACCCCTTTCAATGCATATAATTCAGGAAAAACGATTTCCAGAAGTCCGGTGTCATCCAAAAGCCTGAACCCGATTGACGGCTTGGCAGATAAAATTATTTTGTTCATCTCGTCTGCGATCCGTTCCGCCGAAACTATTTCAATCCGATGGCGATTCCGGGTGATGGATTCCACGGTATCCGCTGCGATATGGAATTTCAGTTGGGTGGCAAACCTTACTGCGCGCATCATTCTTAAGGGATCATCCGAAAAAGTGATATCAGGATCCAGCGGCGTACGGATGATTCCATTCTCCATATCCTTGAGGCCATCAAACGGATCGATCAACTCCCCATAGTTGGATTTATTTAGGCTGATAGCGAGGGCATTTATGGTAAAGTCCCTACGTTTCTGATCATCTTCCAGGGTGCCAATTTCCACATCAGGCTTTCTTGAATCGGGAGTGTAAGATTCGCGCCGGGCTCCGACAAATTCAATGTCGACCTCTTTATAACGGATCATGGCCGTCCCGAAATTCTTGAAAACCTGAACCTTTGTGGTTCCTAATTTTTCAGCCACCTTGCTGGCAAGATCGATACCGTTTCCAACTGCCATGATGTCAATATCCTTGGATTGGCGATGCAGAATCAGATCACGAACATACCCCCCAATAACATATACATCAATGCCTTCGGCCGAGGCTACCTCGGAAACAATTTTAAAAACCGGATGCTTAAGTACTTTTGATGGAGAAGATGACATATCGTTATTTATGGCTGACAAAATTACCAATTTTTAGGTGCCGAAGAGAAAGGCACAAATATTGATATATTCATTAATGTAAATAATTAAATTTGCAGCCGAAAAAGTTTGTGATTTTGGTTTGTTTGGTTTGGGTTTAGCCGGCCGGGGATTCATTGCCGGTCGGCTTTTTTTTCAACATCAACGTAGAGACGGATGATCATCCGTCTCTACAAAATTTATATCTTTGTACCGTCCTCTAAGGGGGTGCCTTAATATTACGGGCTGAGATCATACCCTTAGCACCTGATCCGGATAATGCCGGCGAAGGGAGAGTGGCCACGAGGACGTATGGTCTGGCTATAATTGTTACAAACGATGATTAAAAGGATTGCGCTTCTGGCAGCATCCTGCTTCGTTGTTCTGGCAGCTTCAGCGCAGCTAACGATTACCGGGACAGTTACTGACGAACAGGATCAGCCCCTGGGTGGGGCAAATGTAGTGATCGACCATACCCTGCTGGGTGTGATGACAAAGGATGACGGGACCTTTATTCTGAAAAATCTGCCTCCCGGAAAATACACGCTGTTTTTCTCATTTGTGGGCTATCAAAAACTGGAATACCTGCTGGATCTTGTCGAACCTTCAAAACTCCGGATCCGGTTGCAGCCGTCACAGGTTATGGGCGATGAGGTGATTATTCGCGGAATCCGGGCCGCTCAGAATGACCCGGTCACCTATACTAATCTAAGCCAAGAGGATCTTCGCGCTGATAACCAGACACGCGATATCCCTTTCCTGCTTCTCAATACCCCTTCGGTGGTAGCAACCTCGGATGCCGGCACCGGTGTCGGTTATTCCGCACTCAGAATCAGGGGAACCGATGCTTCACGTATTAACGTGACAATCAATGGTGTTCCATTCAATGACAGTGAATCCCATGAAGTTTATTGGGTGGATATCCCGGATATCGTTTCATCAACCGATAACATTCAGATTCAAAGGGGTGTTGGTTCTTCCACCCAGGGAGCCGCTGCTTTCGGGGCCAACATCAATTTTCAGACTATCGCATTGAATCCCACGCCAAACATCAATCTTAATACCACGGCCGGATCATTCAATACCTGGAAAACGAGCCTCAATGCCGGAACCGGACTGATCAACGATCATTTCAGCATGGATGTGCGCCTGTCAAAAATCCACTCGGATGGATTTATCGATCGTGCCTTTACCGATCTGAGTTCGGCATATACCTCTGGTGGATATTTTTCCAGAAAAAATATCATTAAAGCAACCTTCTTTACGGGAAAAGAACGCACCTATCAGGCCTGGGGAGGCGTTCCCTCGGAAATGCTTCAGACCAACAGAACCTTTAACCCGTATACCTACAAGAATGAAGTGGATGATTATCAGCAAGATAATGCACAGGTTCACTGGTCAAGCCAGCTCACACAAAACCTGGATTTTACGCTTGCCCTTCATTATACCGGTGGTTCAGGTTATTATGAGCAATACCGGGAGGGAGAAAAATTAGCGGATTACCTGATCAGTCCGGTTATTCTTGGCGGAGATACCATTACCCAGAGCGACCTGGTTCGCCGGAAATGGCTCAATAATCATTTTTACGGCGGAGTCTATACGGTGAATTACCACAGAAAAACTTTCTCTGTGACAGCCGGCGGTGGCATAAACCAATATACCGGTGACCACTACGGCCGGGTGATCTGGGCTAAATTTGCTTCCGATGCAGGCACCGATCATGAATATTATTTCAGCCGGGGAATTAAAACCGATGCCAATCAGTTTGTTAAGATCAATTACCAATTTCTCCGCAAAGCCGGACTATATGCAGATATGCAGTATCGTATGATCAATTACCGGATTTCCGGTATTGACGACAACTTGAGCAACATCACTCAAAATCATCAGTATCACTTTCTGAATCCAAAATTCGGCCTCACTTACGATATTTCTGATAACCAAAGAACCTTTGTGAGCTATGCATTTGCCCACCGGGAGCCAACCAGGAGCAATTTTGTGGATGCTCCGGCTAACCAGGTAATCCGGCCCGAAATCCTCCGCGACCTGGAACTCGGGTACCAGCTGGAGGTGCGCCCTGTATCTGTAAACCTGACTCTCTATTGGATGGATTATACCGATCAGCTTATCCTCACCGGTCAGATAAACGATGTTGGTGCACCCATGATGGTGAATATCCCGTCAAGTTTTCGATCCGGAGTAGAATCGGCCGTACGGATCAATCCTGTTAAATCCCTTCAATTCGAAATTAACCTGACCATCAGCAGGAACAAAATCAGGAATTTCACCGAGTACGTTGATGATTGGAATACTGGGGTACAAAGGACAACCAACCTGGCAATGAGTAATCTTGCCTTTTCCCCGGATATCATAACCGGTGGTCGCTTAACCTGGTTGATTTTTAGCGATTTACGGTTTATGCTGGATAGCCGGTACGTAGGTCGTCAATATATTGATAACACCTCAGATATTACCCGATCGCTTGATCCTTACTGGATTAATAACATCTCCTTTTCGTGGACATTGAAGCCTTCAAAAATTAATGAGATGGTGTTGTTTCTCCAGATCAACAATTTATTGAATCATCAGTACGAAACCAATGCCTGGGTTTATAGTTACTACTATGAAGGTCAGCGAAATAAAATGGATGGATATTTCCCTCAGGCGGGTATTAATTTCATGGGAGGCATCAGGGTAAGGTTATAGCCATATACCCAGGGCGACCACCGGGATCGAGTAGGGGATTATCCGCATGTACGGATTGTCCGGATCCATCTGGAGCTTGGTCCCGGCCTGTGCGCTTAGGCTGATGCTCCACCTGTTTCCGAACAGGAATGAAAATCCGGCTTCTCCCCCGATTCCAAACGAATAATAATGGTTAAGCCTGTGATAAGCAGGTGAGATAACGGGGGCGACAAAGAATCCGCGATGGCCTTCTTCATTGTTTTTCAGGGCAAGATAATAGGGTGCGGCAATTTCAACTCCTACGGTGGATAACACTGCGGGGAAATTTTCAGGCCTGATCTCTAAATCCCAGATAGAATGCACCCGGAGAGCCCAGTGGCGGTTTATTGCGTATTCTACGGTAACCGGGATCAGGTTAACATCAAATGCCGACCGGTACTCATCAAATGGTACCACAGTTAACCCCGGCTGTATACCAATAAAATACTGAACCGGCTTCACTTCCGGTCTCGGTTCTTCCTGCGCCCCAATCATTAACGTTACCTGCAGCACGCAGAATAATGCAAAACTCCTTAATTTCATATTCATTTTAATGCTCGTAAAACCTCTAACCTCTAACCTCTAACCTCTAACCTCTAACCTCTTATTTGTCCATGAGCCTGCGTGCTTCAGGCACCAGCACCCCGGCCCATTTCCGGTATCCTGCCGCAGTGAGGTGAATGGCATCCGGAGAAAGCAGTCCCTCCACCAATGTTCCGTCAGGATTGATAAATTGTTTATCCATATTTTGATAGAACACATTTTTACCATTGTTCAACCCATGGATAATCTGATGTATCTGCTTGTATTTTGGCCGGTTGGGGTCCTTGTTGTCCGTGCCGGTTGGTAGCGGTCCGAACAATATGATTTTAGCTGCCGGAACCTTTTTCAGCAAAGCACGAACAATGGACTGGATTCCATCTGCAATCTCCTTATCGCTGTTATCGCGGAAATTATTAACACCTATTTCCAGGGCGATTACCTTAGGTTTAACTTTATCAAAATTGCCATTCTGGATCCGCCATAAAACATGCTGGGTCCGGTCACCCGAGATGCCGAAATTGGCAGCATTAAGTGGTTTGAACAGTGAATCCCACAATTCAGGAACCGCTGACCAGACTGAGCGGCCCTCTCCGCCCCAGCCCTGCGTGATGGAGTTGCCGAGCAGAATCAGATCGGCTTTACGGTCCTGTCCTATCTTGTTTATGGCATCGAATTGAGAGTACCAGTCGTTGCCTTCGCCCCAGCCTGCTGCGGCTCCGCGGCATTCGGCCCCGGGGGCTGGCAGGATGGCGGTATTCAGGTAACCTGAACTGTGCATTTTATCGCGATAAAATAAGGAACGGTAAATCTGTTCAACCATAACAGAGGCTCCGATTGAGTTTGGGTGGACATCATCCGGGAAAGCATATTTATATGGCAGCAAAGGAGTATAAAGATCAATATACTGACATTTGGTAGCCTTTGAAATGTTCTTTATGATGGGTATGATCTTGTCCCTGACAATAGAATCACGGATACCCCATTTTTCTGCCACAAAAACCGGAACAGGCAAAGCCAGCAATACCCGTGGCTTTGAATCCAGGGCTTTGAAGGTAAGAATCATATCCGCGTAATCTTTCTCAAATTCTCCGGCATACTGCCAGTTCTGAGGTTTTGAATCGTTGGTCCCGAGTTTGACGATAATGATGTCGGGGTTGAAATCCATAACTTCTTTGTATTCAGGTTCATTCCAATAAGGTTTGTCGCCTTTGCGAAGCATGGTGGTGCCGGAAACGCCAAAATTTCTGACCGTATATCTTGAGCCCAGCCAGGCTTGCAATTGTGCCGGATACGACATTTTATCCCGGTTGCCGATCCCGTCTCCATAAGTTATTGAATTGCCCACGCAGGCGATTTTTACTATCTGGGCATCGAGAATGGCCGTGCCTATCAGAAAGGCTATGAGTATAAATATCAGTTTTTTCACCATTCGACTGTAATTTTTATTAAGAAGAGTAATGTACAAAAAAACATCCGGGACTTTCGATCCCGGATGTTTTTATTTTATCCAATGGCCGGATTACTTACTGCATTTAAGATCAACTTCGATCTCATATTTTGCATTTTCAACATACTGGCCAGCCATTGCCTTCTTGAATGATTCACAGGCATTGGTTTTGTCGCCTTTGCCTTTATAAGCCAAACCAATTTCAAACCAGAATTTGGCTTCCTTCTCAGGTACATCCTCTTCAATGGCGATACCTTTGGTAGCAGTTTCTATGGCTTTGTCCCATTGCGAAACTCCATTGTAAGCCTTTGCCAGATAAGCTATAACATCTTTATTGGTCTCATCATAAGCCAGGGCTTTTTCGAGGTTGATAACACCTTCGTCGAATTTACTGGTGTTAACTGCTTTGGAACCCTTGCTCAGGAAATATTTTAACCCCGACTGTTGGGCTTGTCTGGTTTCGTTTGGATTCTTGCTGATGGTCATGCACTTCTGAATAGCTGATGCAACTCCGGCAGCACTATCGGCATCCTGAAATATTTTCATTTGAACCAGCCAGACGGTTGCATTGAGGGTGTCCATCTGCAGGGCCAGAGTTAAGGTCTCCTGGGCTTTCACCGGGTCTTTTTGTATCAGGAACGAGTTTGACTGCATGGCATAAATCCGGACAAGGCCAGGGGTTGTCCTTTTAATTACTTCCGAATTATTGGTTTCCTGGCCATACTTCAATGCTTCTTTGAAATTGACAATGGCTCCGTCCAGATTTTTATCCTTAGCCTGGTTTATTGCCAGGTTGTAATAAGTTTCTGCGAATTTTGCGCGTGCTGCGTTTTTTACTGAATCAGCAGGTACACCGATTTTCGTGCAAAGATCAATGCAGGATTCCAGCGATTTTATTGCGGTTGCAGGATCAGCCGTCATAGTCTGCAGAGCAGCATTATAAGCAGTCTTCGCTTCATTAACGTCCTGGGCCTGCATCATCTGAATCGAACCGAAACAGAAAATGCCTAATAGCGCAACGCGGATCAATTTCATTCCTTTCATCATAAATGCCTTTTTATTAATCAGTTTATTAGTCAGTTAGCGTTTTTTCAGCCGGTAAAGATAGAAAAGTCTTATTAATTGAGAACAACAATCTGAAGTCATGCAACCGCTTTAACAAAAAATAAGACTCATCAGGGTTCCATCTCACCCAGGATCTTTTCTACCTCCTTCTCCGCCGTATGCAGCTTCTTTTTGCATATTCTCACTAACTCATTGACTCTTTTGAGCTTAGTGCCCAAATCATCTACATCGAGATCCTGGTTCTCGATTTTTTTCAGAATGGACTCAATCTCCTCGATTGCCATCCTGTACGTAACCTTTTCATCCATAATACTGTTTTTAATAACCTCTAACCTCTAACCTCTAACCTCTAACCTCTAACCTCTTAACCATCTCCTTAATAACCATATACTTTCCCCGTCATCTTCTCAATGTCGACCTTAATGATTGCAACATTTCTGATGGAGGGTTCGGAGAATTCATACGTCTCGCCGGAGAACTTCACCATGAACAGCTGCATAACCCGGTATTTCTCAGCATAGTCATCGATAAAACCAGCTTTTCCAAATGCGTTCAGACTTTTAAATTTCATTCCCCACGAGCAGCCCACTTCCTTGTGCCGGTGAAATAGTTCATTACCTGTATTGATGTTGATACAAACATTCGGGTTCGCCTTTAATACTTCAAGCTTATGGCCTTCCGGGGCAGCGTGCAGGTAAAAAGCTCCTGAATCGTAAGCAAAATTCATCGGGAGCACATAGGGATTATTATCTTCTGACATACCCAGATAGCAAACCTGGGCTTCGTTGATGATTTTTTCCATTTCTTCCTTTTTCGAGAGCATTCGCGGACGTAAGTTCATGGTGATGTTATTTGTTGTGAGTTGTCGGTTGTCGGACTCGGAGTAGCGTCAAGGGGTCCCGGCCTTCGCCGGGATGACAATAGCACTGGCAGGCTCACTTGAATCTTCCACTTCAAAATTTAAAATTGGTCTTCGAATCTATAAATTTTTACTTCCTTGGTCTATTATGGAACTTATTTGTCCATCAGTTAGTTGTGTAGTGAGATGATCACCAATTGTCACTTGAGTGACGGATTTTACGGGTTGGCCGTTTTTCAGGGTAATGGAGTAACCCATTTTCAGAATGTTCACCGGATCTTTTAATACGGATATCTGCTCAAATCGTGTCAATGTATCGTGCCTGAGGCGGAAATATTGGGCTAGGGAACTTTTCGATCGTACCAGCAACTGGGCTAGTGCTAACCCCCGGTAATCGGTGAACCCTTTGACGCGCAGGCGCATACCTTCCATGATCCGGGCGACAGAGCTTTTCTCGTCCAAAAGAAAAGAGTGTACAATATCCACGGTCGACCGCACCATATCATCCAGGCGGATTTCAAATTCTTCCACGCGGCCGATCAGAAATTCAGCTACCGCGGTGGGGGTTTTACAACGAGTGTGAGCAACCAGGTCAATGATGGAATCATCCTGTTCATGGCCAATCCCGGTAATGACCGGCAGAGGAAACTGCGCGACATTTAATCCCAGATCATAATTATCGAAGCTGCTCAGGTCCAACTTTGAACCGCCACCCCGGATGATCACCACGGCATCAAAGAAACTGCCATAACCGGCAATTGCATCGAGAGCCGCGATTATGGAGGGACCGGTTTCTTCTCCTTGCATAACCGCCGGGAAAAGATGCGTATAGAAAATGTACCCGGATTGGTTCTTCATGAGCTGGTCATTGAAATCGCCATATCCGGCTGCTGTCGGCGAAGAAATTATGGCAATTTTTTGAGGAACAAGCGACATCTCCAGCTCTTTGTTCATTTCAAAAACACCGGCTTCTTCTAGTTTCCGGATGATCATCTGGCGTTTACGTGCCAGATCACCGATAGTAAAGCTGGGTTCAATATCCCTGATATTCAGGCTTATCGAATATAGTTCGTGAAATTCGACCTCCGCCTTTACCAGTATTTTAATCCCCGGCATCAGCTCCTGTCCGGTAGCTGATTCAAAGAAAGGCCGCAGCATCCGGTAAGCTGAAGCCCATATGGTTGCCCGCGACCTGGCGAGAATCCGGTCGCCGTCGGGTTCCTTCTCGATCAGTTCGAGATAACAATGGCCGTTACGGTTGACCGAAAAGTCGCTGATTTCGGCCACCACCCAGATTGGTTCCGGAAATCCGGACTGGATCCTCAGGCGGATCTGCCGGTTCAATTCAAATAGTCCCAGGGGTTCCTGCTCCGCCATGCTTATCGCTTGTTGAGATTATTCCGAAATCTTTACTACCCGCTGCTGGTGATGTGCTGTTTTGGTAATGATCCGGAGAAAATATACCCCGTTGGGGAAGTTCTGAAATTCATTGATCTCCATCCGGTTAATCGAGGTGTAACCAACCTCAACCGGCTTTGTATACAGCAATTCTCCGGTTGCACTGAGTAATTCAACGGTAATGTCCTGTCTGTCATGAGAGTAGAAATCCACTATCAACTTGTCTGGAAACGGATTGGGGTAAACCCGGAAAAGCGATTCATTATCGAGCCGGATCGGGTCTATCCCCTGGATCAGGAACAAAGCCTTCCCATAGTCTGGAATACCATACCCGAGCAAGGAATCGGGTGAATTGGCCTGCGAGGCACTCTCCTGAATGACTTTGATGATTTCCATCGGGCTGCGCGACCGGTTGACTTGCCACAAGCAGGCTGTGAGCCCGCAAATCAAAGGTGAGCTGAATGATGTTCCGCTACCACGGATAACACTGCCATCGGTGTTTACCAGTGCGGTATATAAACCCTGGCCTGCAATATTCGGCTTAACCCTTCTGTCATAAGTCGGTCCTGTTGAACTGAAAGAAGCATATTTGCCAAGCGAGTCCACCGCACCAACCGTGAGGATACTGTCGGCATCCGCCGGTGCGGTGATGTAATGCCAGGCTGTGTTCCCCTCATTTGCCGCACTCGAAACCACCAGTATGCCTTTGCTGCAGGCAATATCGGCAGCAATGGTGATGCGGGCAGTTTTTCCATTCATATCCGCATAAGTATGATTCATCGATGCATCATCAAACGTGGAGTATCCCAGCGATGAATTGATCAGATCGGCTCCAACACTGTCGGCATATTCGGCACCAGCCACCCAATTGTCTTCTTCAACCAGATATTCGGTTGCAACATCCTCTGTGATAAGCAGATAATAAGATGCTTTTGGTGCTGATCCTACTAATTGGGTCGGAAGGTTTCCACCCATGATCGACATTACCTGGGCACCATGCGGGTGTTCGTCAAAAGCGACGGGCTTATTATTTACGAAATCCCAGTTTCCGAGCACCTGATTTCGCATCCAGAGGGTATCAAAGGCATGATTGGAATTGACATTCCTGAATCCAGCATCAAGCACAGCGATGACCATGCCTTGTCCCTGAAACCCCTGATTGTGAAGGATGTGGCCGTTTAGCATGCCCACCTGACGGGCTGCCTGGCCATATTGTAATAGGGTTGTATCCGTTTGATCTGCAACATCAGGAGCAGAAATAAATTCGGATGCAAATTTGTCGTTTACCAGATGGGAGGGTTTAAACGATCTGACGGATTTTAACTGCCTCACAAAGCTTAGTTGCCTGATCCGGCTCAGTGCACCGGTATCTGTGGTATAGATGGTTACGGCATTAAACCATTTCGACCGGTTTAAAACCGTTACACCCATCTTCCGGAGCGAATCAGGATAAGCAGGATCAATCGGGAGATCCTGCTCATTTATTGAGATATGATAGCGCGTTCTTCTCTCAAGGGCACGATCAGATAAGAAATCCTGCGGCTGACTAATGGTAAAGGGGGTATTTGCTTTGTCGGTGAATTGAATCCAGTATTTGCCCGGTGCCGTCTGCGGCCTGGCTTGAAAGGCTAGCAGCAGTATCACGATCACCATACCTGTTTTTTTCATGTTCAATCTTTTTACGAAGATGTGAATATATAATTATCTGATCAGCAATCCCTCGGGATTATTCAGAAAATCCTGGGGATCCTTGAGCAAGCTGCGGTTTTTTTCATACCGGTAGAAAGATTCGCGCTGGCGGGCATCGAGAATTTCGGGATTGAGCAATTTTCCGTTTTTATAGTTCAGAATGTAGTCGGTTTGTCCATCCGGCTGATAATAAACCCATTTACCTGTTTTCAGACCGGAAAAATAGACACCCTGAACCTCAGTCTTTCCATCCGGGAAGAGCAATTCGTAAGGGCCGTCGATGACACCTTTACGGTAATTTATTTTTGCCTGGGGTTTATTATCAGGATAAAAGATGATCTGTAAACCGCTGAGCGTGTTGTTGATCCATTGGGTTTGCTCGATGAGTGCTCCATTGGCATCATAACGCAGAGCCTCGCCATGTACCTTTCCATTACTGTAATGGATACGGGAAACCGGATTTTTCTTCTCGGAATAGAAGGACCAGAGACCCTCCTTTAGCTGGTTCAGGTATGTGCCTTCGGCTCTCATCCGGCCTTCAGGATCAAATAACCTGGTTTCCACGCGGATACCATCGGACAGGTAATTCATTTCGGCCCGGATTTTTCCATTGGCATGAAACCGTAGAAACCGGCCAACCGGCCGCCCTTCGCGGAAAAATCCTTCATATATTTTCAATCCGGCGGGATCATAAGAAATCCAGTATCCTGTTTTCTTACCCTGATTATCGGTACGGTTCAGCGTATCGTGCTGCCCGATGGCTTGCAGGCTGAATCCGAGAAGCGGTATAATTATTAATGTCCACATGGCATTTGTTCTCATACAAAAATACAAAGGGTTGCGCTCTTTTGAACGCAACCCTGGACCAGTTTATTATAAGAAGCTGTTTCTCTGATTATTTTGATCCAAGATAATCTGCAACACCTTCTGCAGTAGCCTTCATTGCCTTGTCGCCTTCATGCCAGTTTGCCGGGCATACTTCACCATAATTTTCGAAATGATGCAGTGCATCAACCATACGCAGAGCCTCATCCACACTGCGGCCCAAAGGCAGGTCGTTGATGACGCTGTGGCGAACCACCCCTTCCTTATCAATCAGGAACAACCCGCGATAAGCAACAGCGGCCCCATTGAATTCAAGGTTCCCGTTGTCATCATAATCGTAATCGCCTGCTAAAACACCAAAATTGTATGAAATTGTTTTCGTGAAATCCGAAACAATCGGGTATTTCACACTTTTAATCCCACCGTTTTTCAGTTCAGTGTTCAGCCAGGCCCAATGAGAGAATTCGGAATCAACCGAGCAGGCCACAACAGCCACTCCGCGTTTTTCAAATTCGGCCAGTTTTTCCTGGAATGCAAGCAGTTCAGTCGGGCAAACAAAGGTAAAATCCATCGGATAGAAAAAGAAGATCACGTCTTTCTTGCCCACAAATTGTTCAAGAGAAAAACCATCAACAACGTCATTTCCGTCGATAACAGCCTTTGCAGTGAACTGAGGAGCTTTTTTACCTATTAACGTTTCCATAGTTTCTTTTATAATTTGCTTCTTAAACAACTGTACCGGTTAAAAGTTCCGGTGACATCGTTTATTTCACCTCTTCAAAGTCAACATCCGTTACATCCTGATCTTTCGGCTTACCAGCTCCCGGATCTGCTCCCATTCCCGGTTCCTGTTGACCTGCACCTGGTTGCGGGCCTGCCTGCTGACCCTGGCGATACATCTCTTCTGAGGCGGCCTGGAATACCATGTTGAGTTCGGCTGTAGCCTTGTCAATGGCATCAATATCCTGTGCCCGGTGAGCTTCGCGAAGTTTAGCCAGTGCATCTTCAATCTTAGGCTTTTTGTCGGCCGGCAGTTTGTCACCAAATTCTTTCAGCTGTTTTTCGGTCTGGAAAATCAGGGTGTCGGCATGATTGAGTTTATCAATCCTTTCGCGCTGCTTTCTGTCGTCATCGGCAAATTGCTGAGCTTCATCCCTCATCCGCTTGATCTCGGCATCTGTTAATCCTGATGAAGCTTCGATACGGATTTTCTGTTCGCGGCCGGTGCCTTTATCCCTGGCAGAAACATGCAGGATACCGTTTGCATCGATATCAAAAGTAACTTCGATCTGCGGAATTCCGCGCGGTGCAGGCGGCAGTCCATCGAGGTGGAATCGCCCGATGGTCCGGTTCTGCGCAGCCATCGTTCTTTCGCCCTGTAAAATATGTATTTCAACCGACGGCTGACTGTCAGCAGCAGTGGTAAATGTTTCGGTTTTCTTGGTCGGTATGGTTGTATTCGCCTCAATCAGTTTCGTGAACACACCGCCCAGGGTTTCGATCCCTAAGGAAAGCGGAGTTACGTCAAGCAGCAAAACATCATGAACTTCACCGCTGAGGACACCACCCTGGATGGCTGCACCAACAGCAACAACTTCATCGGGGTTTACTCCTTTTGACGGGGTTCGTCCGAAGAAATCTTCTACAATTTTCTGAATAGCCGGAATCCTGGTTGACCCGCCGACGAGAATAACCTCATTAATTTTAGCGGTGGTTATTCCTGCGTCTTTAATGGCTTTACGGCAAGGTTCAATGGTTGATTGCATCAGTTTGTCGCACAGCTGTTCAAATTTGGCACGGGTAAGTGTTTTAACCAGATGTTTCGGAATCCCGTTCACCGGCATGATATACGGAAGGTTGATTTCCGTTGAAGTTGAACTCGAAAGTTCGATTTTTGCTTTTTCTGCGGCTTCTTTCAATCTCTGGAGGGCCATAGGATCTTTACGGAGATCCAGGCCTTCTTCCTTAAGGAAATCTTCTGCAAGCCAATCGATTACCATCTGATCGAAATCGTCGCCACCGAGATGGGTATCGCCATTGGTCGATTTTACCTCGAAAACACCATCACCCAAATCCAGGATGGATATATCAAAAGTACCGCCACCAAGGTCGAAAACGGCGACAGTCAAGTCCTTGCCTTTTTTATCCAGCCCGTAAGCCAAAGCGGCTGCGGTAGGTTCATTTATGATCCGTCGAACATTGAGCCCGGCGATTTCACCGGCTTCCTTGGTTGCCTGGCGCTGCGAGTCATTGAAGTAGGCTGGTACTGTAATAACGGCATCGGTAACGTCCTGACCCAGATAGTCTTCTGCAGTCTTTTTCATCTTCTGAAGCACCATTGCGGAGATTTCCTGCGGAGAATACTTGCGGTCGTCAATAACAACCCGGGGAGTATCATTTTCACCTTGCTGTACATGAAATGGAACACGACGGATCTCTTTATCGAGATTGCTATAATGCTCACCCATAAATCTTTTAATCGAAGAAACAGTTTTCGTGGGATTGGTAATAGCCTGTCGCTTAGCGGGATCGCCAACTTTGCGTTCACCATTTTCAATGAAACCTATCACAGAAGGAGTGGTTCTTTTTCCTTCACTGTTGGGAATAACTACTGGTTCATTCCCTTCCATAACGGCCACACACGAATTAGTGGTTCCGAGATCAATTCCTATTATTTTACCCATGGTTTGCGGGATTTCAATTATTAGTTATCCCAACTGTTCAAGCATTGTGCCAATCAGGGAAGTGTGACAAAACGACAGAACGGACTTCAGAATCCGGTATAATAATAGTCGTTCTGACTGTCGGCAAACCTTAAATGCTTGGTATAGATTCCTTTGGCAAGCGCATCAATAGTAAGGTCAGAAAGGGATTTTCCGAGAATGGATTGCTCAAACCTAGATGAGAACAGTCCAATTCCATTGACAATATTGGTAAAAATTGGCTTATCTTTTAAAATACCGTTATCCTCGGAGTAAACCTCCATGTAGGTGTAGAGCTCTTCTCCACCAACAGTGAAAATAAAATCAATTGCTTTTTTATCAGCGAGGCGTTGGACGCTTTCGTCAACCGAGTCAATCTTATTGCCAATCCATTTGAAGAAATTCATGTTCAAAAACTTGGCTTCCATTTTTTCCCCGCCGATGCCAGACTTGGAAAAAAAATGGCCGAGGTTCCAATCGATCGCCTTATAAACTGTGTCTTCATGGGTGACATCAAGGTAATGAAATCTGATTGTCAAATGGTATATCCGGGTAAAAGGTGCTGTGATCCACTCCACTGTCTGGTAGTTTTCATAATTCAAGAACGACAGGTTTTTCTTAGTATTTTCAGGCTTTTCTACTTTGAATTCATTTACCGTATGGGTACTTGCCGTGACTTTTGCAGCAACCGACGGGATACTGATATTCAGCCGGTACTCGCTGTTGGTCCTGATCGGTGAGGTTGATTGGTAAAGATAATTGGGATCATTGGTGAAAATCCCGCTGTCCCTCACCGGATTTATTACCCTCACCATGGCAATTTGCTCCTTCATTGTACTATCGGCCCATCTTTCGAGAAAAACGGAAGCTGACGGGTAATAGATGGAATCCGTTTGCTGTGCCATTTCATAGGCGTTGTCTGCCCCCAGGAACGACTTCTCCAACCGCAGATAATGCACGGAATCTTTCGGGTTGAGTATGCAGTATACAACCGGGATATCTTTATAAGGTGCCATCACATCAATGTCGTTCCGACAGGATGCAAATCCCGGCAAAATCATCAAAACCAATATTCCCCGGCGTATGCTCAAAATAATTCTACCTTTGTAACGCGTAAAATTAGTGAATTCATTGAATTATAAAGCCACTGAAAATGTCAGTTCATCAGCATATTAAAAGGGTAACCACCCATGTTCTTCAGGAAATGAAGCTCCGGGGCGACAAGATCGCGATGATTACCGCCTATGATTTTTCTATTGCCAGGATATTGGACAGCACAGAGATCGATGTGGTTTTGGTGGGCGATTCAGCCTCAAATGTGATGGCCGGTTATGAAACAACTTTGCCGATCACGCTTGACCAGATGATCTATCACGGGGCCTCGGTGGTCAGGGGAATTTCCCGTGCCCTGGTCATTGTGGATATGCCTTTCGGAACTTATCAGGGTAATTCGAAAGAGGCCCTGCAATCTGCCATCCGTATTATGAAGGAAACCGGTGCCGGCGGTGTGAAGCTTGAAGGGGGTGCGGAAATCGTTGAGTCGGTTGAACGAATACTCTCAGCTGGTATTCCGGTTATGGGCCACCTGGGGCTAACTCCCCAATCTATCCACAAATTCGGAACTTACGTGGTTCGCGCCAAAGAGGAGGCCGAGGCTGAAAAACTGATGGATGATGCTCTGTTACTCCAGGAAACAGGGTGCTTTTCTATCGTCCTGGAGAAAATCCCGGCTACCCTGGCCGGCCGTGTCACCGCGTCCATAAAGATTCCGACAATAGGTATCGGCGCCGGCGCACAGTGCGATGGACAGGTTCTGGTTCTGCATGATATGCTCGGAATAACCCAGGATTTCTCACCCCGGTTCCTGAGAAGGTACCACAATCTGTTTGAGGAAATCAAAGGTGCCGTCACTGTATATATCAATGATGTGAAGAAACTGGATTTTCCGAACGAAAAGGAACAGTATTAAGAGGTTAGGAGGTTAAGAGGTTAGGAGGTTAGGAGGTTAGGAGGTTAAGAGGTTAGGAGGTTAGGAGGTTAAGAGGTTAGGAGGTTAGGAGGTTAAGAGGTTAAGAGGTTAGGAGGTTAAGAGGTTAGGAGGTTAGGAGGTTAATCAAAATGGAGATATTGTATGAAGATAATCATCTGATAGTCATCAATAAACAGGTCGCGGATCTGGTTCAGGCAGATGAAACAGGTGATGAGGTTTTAGGTGATCAGGTAAAGGCTTACATCAAAAGAAAATATAAAAAACCCGGTGATGTGTTTCTGGGTATTGTTCATCGCCTGGACAGGCCGGTTACGGGGGCAGTGATCTTTGCGCGTACGAGCAAGGCATTAACCCGTATGAATCAGCAGTTTAAAGATCACGAAGTTAAAAAGACCTATTGGGCGGTGGTGAAGAACCGGCCCGAGAACGAAGAGGGCGAACTGGTTCATTATATGGTAAAAGATGAGAAGCAGAACAAGAGTTTCGCGTATCCTATACCGAAAGGGAAAGCCAAAGAAGCCCGTTTGACCTATAAATTGGTTGGTACCACCAATAATTTCTATCTTCTGGAAGTTGACCTGCAAACCGGCCGGCATCACCAGATCCGCTGCCAGTTGGCCAAAATCGGTTGTCCGATCAAGGGCGACCTCAAATATGGCTTTCCAAGGTCAAATCCCGACGGGGGAATCCACCTGCATGCCCGCCGGATCCGTTTTATGCACCCGGTAACGAAAGCGGAAATCCAAATAATTGCTGAGCCACCGCAGGATCAGCTGTGGATGGAGTTTCTGGATCAGGCCGCTGTGCCTGTCCGTCAGAGCAAAAACTTAAGGGGAAGTAAATGATCCGGTGAGTCAATCCGTAAAATCCTGTTTTTTCCTGCCATCCAGAATTCAAACGGAACCTCCTGGCGTTCAATAGATTCTACCATAACCTGCCTGCAGGCACCGCAGGGAAAAACCGGTTCTTCGGTAAGCTGACCATCATGTTTGGCCACCAGAACCATCCTCCGGATAGCGGTATTGGGATAATTGGCCTGCACAAAAAACAGCCCTACGCGTTCAGCGCATAATCCCGATGGGTATGCTTTGTTTTCCTGGTTATTAGCGGTAAAAACCAAACCGTCCTCCAATTCAATCGCTACTCCGACATGAAAGCCTGAAAAGGGAGCATAAGCCTTATCGGCTGCTTCATCAGCCTTATGGATAAGTTCTGATATGCCGGGAACGAGGTTTTCTGAACCGTTGAATTCATCATAGGGTATCCGGATTTCCTTGGACTGCATTATTTAAGATTTGCGCAAAGGTACGAATTTTAAGATGGAACGCGGATTGGTAAAAACATGCAATTTTATCTATCTTGGAAACCCAAATTCTAAAGCAGTTTGTCGATGAACTTCCGTAAACCCGTTCAGATAGTATTTATTTTAGTACTTGCAATTCAGTCTGTTATAGCATTTCCACAAACCGATTCTGCCCATTGGAATTATATCAGTAAGTACTCCCAGACAGCAATCGCGGAAATGTATTACAGTAAAATTCCGGCCAGTATTACCATGGCCCAGGCTCTTCATGAATCAAGATATGGTACCAGTGAGCTGGCTGTGAAAGCAAACAATCACTTCGGAATAAAGTGCCAGACGGAATGGACCGGGAAAAGGTATACCTATAAGGATGATGACAGTAACACCTGTTTCAGGCTGTATGATTCTGCTGCTGAATCTTTTCGGGATCACTCGAATTTTTTGATGACACGGCCGCGCTATGCTTTTCTTTTCGATCTGAATCCTGCTGATTACGCTGCCTGGGCGCATGGCTTGAAAAAGGCAGGATACGCCACGAATCCCAATTATGCATATATACTGATCAAGCTGATTGAAGATTACAAACTTTTTCTGCTCGATACGATGCAACCGGTGGTGGAGCCGATGAATTCGATAACCGATAATCCCATACCGAATAGCGTTCGTGAGGCTGTTGCACCTGAGCCCAAAGTCTTCCACCGAAACCGGATCGATTTTATGGTGACCCGTCCAGGGGATAATATTAAAAAGCTGACAGCAGAACTGTATCTGCTTAACTGGGAGATTCGAAAATACAATGAAATACCGAAAGATCAGGATGTGCGGCCCGGACAGGTGATTTATCTCCAGCCCAAGCGCAGACAAGCCGAAACGGGATATACCTTTCATCCTGCAGAGAAGGGTGAATCGATGTACAGCATCGCACAATTATATGGCATAAAGCTCAAGTGGCTGTACAAGCGAAATCACATGAAACAGGGTACGCAGCCTAAGGCAGGGCAGGAGATCTGGCTGAGGGGAATGAAGCCGGCAAAAAAATAGATCAGACTATCCTGCACTGAGAATTTGCTCGCGGAAGCCGCGCAGAAATTCAGCAATAACCATTGCTTTTTTACCAGCCTGCTGAAGTTTTTTTACCCGAAGGGACCCGGATCCGGTTTGGATCCATAATTTATTGAGTTTCTCAAATAAAACCTCACCCGGATAGCCCCATTGAGCAGCAGGATCGATCTCCGTTTCCAGAATTTTCATCCCGAAGCTGTAACCTGTATCAGTTAGAAACTGTGTCCAGGCACCGGGTACCGGAGATAATCCGCGTATTTGGTTGTGAATTTTCAGGGCGGGATCTTGCCAGTTAATATGCCCGTCGTCGCGACCGATCTTGGGTGCTTGTTTCAGAAGCATCCCGGGTTTGATTATCTCGCTCTGAGGAATCGCATGGATCGTTCCTTCCGAGATTTCCTTTACGGTATCGATCAGTATATTAGCGCCAAGTACCATGAGCTGATCATGCAGCTCACCGGCAAGGGTATTGTTTGTCAACGGCAGGCTGGCCTGTTTGAGAATATGTCCGGTATCGATGTCTTTCTCAATAAAGAAGGTGGTGACACCGGTCTCCGTTTCTCCGTTAATCAAAACCCAATTGATCGGCGCAGCTCCCCGGTACTGAGGCAGGAGGGAAGCGTGAAGGTTGACGGTCCCCAGGCGGGGCATCCTCCAAACTACTTCCGGAAGCATCCTGAACGCTACCACCACAAAAAGTTCACCGTTCAATGCCTGGAGGTCTTCAATGAAATAGTCTTCCCTGAGGCTGTCGGGCTGTAATACGATGAGGTCCTTATCTTCGGCATATCGTTTAACGGGTGATAAGGTCAGCTGCAATCCGCGACCTGCTGGTTTATCGGGTGCGGTAACTACCCCTGCGATCGGATATCCCGCCTGAAACAGCGCATCCAGCGAGGGAACCGCAAATTCAGGTGTTCCCATAAAGACGATGCGGGGCAGTTCGTTCTTCATTCTTTCTTTCAGGTTAGATCGGGATCATGATAATCCAGATGCAAATGTAAAAAATGCCCCATCTTATCCCGCTTGGTTTGCAGATAAAAAGCATTGTGCGGGTTAGGTTGAATTTCCAGGGCAACATTTTCAACAATCTGGATTCCATAGCCTTCGAGGCCTGCACGTTTTTTCGGATTATTGGTGATCAGTCGTAATTTCTTGATGCCCAGGTCCCGAAGTATCTGAGCTCCAACACCATAATCCCTCTCATCTTCATCAAAACCAAGATTGATATTGGCCTCTACCGTATCCTGCCCTTGTTCCTGAAGCTTATAAGCCATCATTTTGTTAAACAGCCCGATCCCGCGGCCTTCCTGGTTCATATAGATGAGTGCGCCTTTTCCCTCATGCTCAATCATTTCCATGGCCGTGTGCAGTTGCGGACCGCAATCGCAACGATAGGAGCCGAATATATCGCCGGTAACGCAGGAGGAATGCACCCTGACCAGGACAGGTTCATCGTCGGTCCAGGTTCCCTTAACGAGGGCAACATGTTCGAGGCCGTTAGACTTCTGGCGGTAAGGAATTAAATCAAAATTGCCGTGATCGGTCGGCAGGTTCACCTGAACACCCCGGTCAATCAGGCTTTCCTGTTTCAGCCGGTAAGCGATCAGATCTTTAATAGTTACTATTTTCAGCCCGAATTCATGCGCAATCAGTAAGAGTTCGGGCAGCCTGGCCATACTGCCGTCTTCATTCATGATCTCAACAAGCACTCCACCAGGCCTTAACCCGGCCAGGCGTGTGAGATCAACAGCGGCTTCGGTATGACCGGCACGGCGGATAACCCCTTTATCGCGGCTGATCAACGGGAAGACATGCCCGGGACGCCCGAAATCTTCAGGCTTTGACCTGGGATCAACCAGTGCATTTACGGTTTTTGCCCTGTCCTGGGCAGATATACCGGAGGTACATCCCTGACCGAGCAGGTCAACTGATACCGTAAAGGCCGTTTCATGAAAAGAGGTGTTCTTCCCAACCATCGGTGGCAAATCAAGTTCCTGGCACCGTTCCTCAGGCAGCGGGGTACAAATCAGCCCCCTGCCGAAACGAGCCATGAAATTGATGGTTTTGGGGGTGGTCATCTGCGCCGAGGCAATAAAGTCACCTTCATTCTCACGGTCTTCATCATCCACAACAATGATAATTTCACCTTTTCTGATAGCCTCAATGGCCTCTTCAATACTATTCAGACTTTTATTGATGACGTTTGGTTGGTTGCCAGACATTCGTTTTAACCCCTTTCAGATATCGCACCATTCCTATACTTAATGCCAGATTCATTCCTAAAAAATGAGTAATGAACCTGAAAAATGCAAAGTGCAAATTTAGTTTTTTTAGCAGATAATCCAGAGCCGGAACGAGTAAAACCCCAATGTATGCAAAGAGCAATACCCGGTAGAACACCGAATAAAACGCCAGGAAACTCAATGCCAGCAATGCCAGCAAGAGGAAAACCGGACCCATCCACCGGATTACCTTATGACTGAAAAAGCAAAAAGCCAATGCCGGTTTGGCAGGGGATAAAAGCTTTTTGAAACGTTTGAGGTTCTGGAAGTTACCGGTAGCAATCCGGATCTTGCGCTTAAATTCGATCGATAAATCATTCGACACATCCTCATAAACCCGGGCTGCGGGATTGTTCATGGCTTTATAACCTGATTCAAAGACCTTCATGTTGAGGAAAAAATCGTCGACCAGAAAATTCGCCGGAACCGGTTCAAATAGCACTTTCCGGATAGCAAAACACCCGCCGAAAGGTCCCATCATTACTCCCCATAGCCTGCTTTCCAGATACTTGATTTGAACTTCCCGGGATATATAGGCCTTCTCCTGAAAGGATATCCCTTCACGTTTCATGCCCAGGTTAATCATTTGTGTATCAACTAATCCTATTGTCGGATCAGCAAATGGGGCTGTTATCCGGGTAAGTGTATTTTCATCGAAAATAACATTTGCATCGGTGAGGATGAGTATCTCACCCCTGGCTTCTGTTACGAGTTTGTTTATCACATTTGGCTTTCCCTGCCGAACAGTGAAATTGAAAAACCGGATGGCCGGGAACTCTTTTGTCAGGTGTTCGATTATTTCCGGAGTTCTATCCGTTGAATGATCTGATCCGATAAGAATTTCAAACCGGGAGGCGGGATAATGGGTGCTGAAAACCGAACGGATTTTTTCTTCGATGACATCTTCTTCATTGTAGGCCGATAAAAGGATGCTCACCATGGGTTCTGTGCCGGCATTGCCGGGATAATCCCCGGGAAGTTTGCGGAAAGCTCCTGCCAGCCGGAGAATGACAGGAAAGAGAACATAGCTGTGAAAAACAGCGATGACGCAAGCCCAGAAAAGTATGTTAGCTGCGAGTATCAATTTTATTGAGGAATTCTATCAGTTGCCCGATCAACACCTGGTTGTCGAAGTTGTTTTTTATAAAAGTAACCGCATTCTCCCCAATTTCACGGCATAAGTCGGGATTTCGGGCGAGGGTAACGATATGATGGGCAAATTCTTCCGGTTGATCGGCGATGAAAGTTTCCCTGCCTCCCTCAACCTGAATTCCCTCAGCCCCGATGGTAGTGGTGATGGTTGCCCTTCCGGCTGACATATAATCAAGCAGTTTGATCCGCATTCCGCTTCCTGAGAACAACGGTACAATAAAAATCGGATGTTCGCAGATGAAACCTGCAGCATCTTCGATTTCACCGTGATAAACAACTCCGGGCGAAGATATCTGTGCCCTAAATCTATTAGGAGCATTTCGGCCGGCCAGGTGGAATTCGATGCCGGGTATCTCGCGCCTGACAATCGGCCAGACAAGCCGGATAAACCACCGGATGCCATGTTGGTTGGGCAGCCAGTCGAGTGCACCCAAATGCGCCACGGAACGTTTGAAAGCAACCGGATTATCCCGGGTTTGATTCGGCAGATCCATTCCGGTTGGCAATACATGGCAAGGCTTTTTGTTGCCAAAATTCATGAAATGACCGGCATCTCTGGATGTTATGGGTACCAGGGCATCGTACTGGTTAATCAGTGAAAGCTCAAACCGGCGGATGCGGTGAGCAAGAATGGTGAGATAGAGCCGTTTCAGTCCGGCCGAGGATTTTGCCGTGCGTGCCCAGATCTCATGTTCAATATTATGGGGCCGGAGAACCACAGGTGAATGCGAGCACGAACGGATATCTTTGATATAAAAGCCCGTATAGAGATTGTCGAGTATGATGAAATCGAAATTGTTTTCAGATAAAAGACTCCGGAGTTTCATACGGTACTCGTTGGAGATGAAACGGACTGCGTTATAGGGCAGCCGCGAGAACAAGAGGTTGGCAATGCCTTTAGACCAATGGATCCCGGTATTTACCGGGACGATTTCCCAACGTATGTTTTCAGCCGGTCTAACATCCGTACTGTTTTGATCGACAAAATGTTTGGAAGTATTCATGGCCAGCACAACCACCTCATGGCCAGCTTTCGCGAGCTCCCTGGCCAGGGTCAGACTGGCTATGGCACCACCATCCCGGGGAGGGTAGGGAACTTTATTGGTGAGCTGGAGGATCTTCATTATTGATAATTCCGTTACGCCGGCCAAATCTAAGGAATTTCCGGATGAGTAACATATAGGTGTCGCTCGACAGGACAGCCGAATCACGGGTGGATTTGATGGTCAGATAGATTCCGATGGCCAGCAGGATGAAAGTGGATCCCCACATCCCGAGCCAAACAGGCATGATACCGGCACGGGCATATTTTTCTCCGGCAAGGGAAATGATGTGGTAGAAGATGAAAAACAGGGTAGAAACAACAACCGGCGTACCCAGTCCGCCCTTACGGATAATGGCACCCAGCGGGGCACCGATCAGGAAAAAGATCAGGCATGCTAAGGATAGGGTGAGTTTGCGGTGCCATTCAATCTGGAAGCGGAACATCCAGGTTTGATCTCCTTTGTACACTTCTGAGGCTGTTTTAATCATGCTTTGGGCAATGCGGGCCTGGCCGAGGGTCTGCTCAAGCACTTCTGCCCGGTCGATAGGCGTCAGGGAATCATACAGGTTCCGTACATCAACACGCAGGGTTGCCAGTTTTTGCTGATGTTCGCTTAAAGGAGTGAGGGCATCTTTTTTGTCGACGAGTTTAAAATACTGGGTTTGCAGCAGGTCGTGTGATACCTTGTCGCGCTTATTCACCATAGCTACTTTAAATTCAGCAACATACTTCGAAAGTTCTCCCATAGTCTTTCGCTTGTAGTTGTCTTTGAAATAATCTTCGTTGGTCCGGTTGAGTTCATTGGAAGGCAGGGTAAACAGAAACTGCTGCATTCCGAATTTGTCGCGCCGGAGAGGTTTACTTTTCTTCATCCGCTGATTATCATCGAGTTGTTCCGAATAGCCGTAACCATTATACAGCGTCAGCATCAGATTGCGTTTATCCTCAGTCATAACCATGTAACCTGAATCTGCCACGGTTACCGAGGTGTTGCCGATTTTCGCGGTGTGGTCATAGATTATCAGGTCGTACAGCATTCTGCTGTTTTTCGACCGGTTGCCGATTTTCAGGCTGTAACCTTCGAGGCCGTTATAGAACTGACCCTCTTTGATGTCGAATTCAGGCCTCTGCTGCCTGATATCCAGCAAGAGGGTAAAGAACTTCATGTTGGTTTTCGGGATGGTATAATTGGAGAAGAGGAAGGCTCCGGCGGTGATGAATACAATCAGAAAAAATAGCGGCGCCATGATTCGGGTGAGCGAAATTCCGGAGGATTTCATGGCACTGAGTTCTGAGTGTTCACCCAGGTTGCCGAATGCCATGATGGAGGATAATAAGACGGCCAGGACGAGGGCCATGGGGATGAGACCTGCAGAGACATAGAGCAGCAGTTCAGATATGACCGACCAGGAGAGGCCTTTACCAACCAGTTCATCGATGTATTTCCAGACAAACTGCAGGATCAGCACGATCATGGCGAGGCAGAATGTCATCACCAGGGGTCCGATATAGGATCGGATCATATAAAGGTGCAATCTCTTCACGGGTGCAATCTCTTCACGCTGTTATTTGACAGAAACGCTGGATAACCGGGGTCGGTATGTTTGAGGGGGATCAGGCAGATCCCAATTGGCTGAATAATTGTGATATCTGCTTGTCCCACAATCCTTTAGCATCTTCTAATTCGTTTTCCTCGGCAAAGTCGGTAATAGTCAGGGAGACATCGTTTGTCAGCGGATCCTGGGTAATCCGGAACTCGAAATAGGATTTCGGGTCGGGGTCATCCAGCCATCTGTAACGAACGAGGCGGTTCTCTTTCTGACAGAGCAACTCAGCTTTCTGGATGGATTTATCCCACATAAAAGTTAAAACCGAGCCTTCGATATTCACGTCATCAGCAAACCATTCCGACAGGCCGCCCGGCGTATTCAGCCTCGAGAAGAGGACCTTTGGCGAAGCGTTGATCACATATTCCAGTTCATATTTTTGTTTTACCGGCATCGTAATACAAATTGATTCAATTCCGGCAATATATGAAAATTTTAAAGACCAAGCAAGAATTCCTCAATCTTAGGCGGTTCAGGTTTCCAAAAACTATTATATTTGCGTCCTCGAAAAAGGGCGAGGTAGCTCAGCTGGTTAGAGCGCATGATTCATAATCATGAGGTCGCCGGATCATCCCCGGCTCTCGCTACGCTATCATCACACAAAGGTTTCTGTAGAGACGGATCATGATCCGTCTCTACGACGCTATTGCGCAATTCTCATGTCAGATATGAATTACAAAAATGCTAAATTTGTAAAATGACACAAACTGAGAAAATTCTGGCACGAATTAAGAAAATGGTGATTGCGGTGGAGCCCGGATCGACCATTATTTTGTACGGTTCTTATGCGAGAGGCGATAATCGTGCCGATTCGGATATTGATCTTTTAATACTCCTGGATAAGGACCAGGTTACTTTCAAAGACAAGAAACGCATAACCTATCCTTTGTTCGATCTGGAATTTGAAACAGGACAGATTATTTCCCCATTAGTTTTCGCGAAAAAGGATTGGGAGACCCGGCACCGGATAACACCCTTATATCACAATATTTTGCGTGAAGGCAAAGTCTTATGAATTAGCAAGAACGCAATGATTTGATCTCCTACCGATTAGCCAGAGCTGATGAGGTTTTACAAGAAGTGGATCTCCATATAAAAAATGGACTGTGGATCACTGCAGTCAATCGATTATATTATGCTTGTTTTTATGCTGTTACAGCATTATTAGTGAGTAAAGGTTTTGAGGCCAGGACCCATGCCGGTGTTCGGTTACTTCTCGGTCAGCAGTTTATCAAGACAGGAATAATCTCACATAAATCGGGCAAAACTTATAATACCCTCTTCGTGATGAGACAATCCGGAGATTATGATGACTTCGTTGATATTAAAAAAGATGATGTTATCGGGCTTCAGGATCCTTCTAAGAATCTTATCAAGGAGATAAAAGAAATAATTCTCTGAAATTCGACAATTCGATCAAAGAGAGGGCTCAGATCGATTGCATTTTTCGGTTTGAAAAGGGACAAGTCGCTCCGATAGGATTCCAGTACAAGCGGTAAGTAACAAAGTTTCATTGCCGGGTAAAGTAACGCTTTGGTTTGTGGTAAGATTAATCGCGTTAACGCTGTCGGTAAGATTGGCTGCACCTGTTCCGGTTAAGGTGACACGGATGCTTCGCAACGCTGATTTACACGAATTTTAATTTTGAAATCCGCGAAAATCCGCGCTCCTTTAGGATCCGCATCATCCGCGTTCTATTTGTTGGTTCCCTGTCGCCATTCGCCGGCAAATTATCCTCCCTTCACCGATAGGCCGTTGAATCCCCCTTTTCCATCAACTTATCTTTGATCCATAATTTAAAATGAACGAATAACAATTAACTAATACAAAAACAAAATGGAACGCATGGACAGAGATTTCCGCAGGGAACACCGGCACGACCGCCCGGTTTTCGATCACCGCAGACACATAAACAGCCGCAGGGGCTGGGGTGTTTTGCTGATTGTCGTTGGTCTGGTGCTTTTTGCCAACGTGTTTGATTTTTTCCCTTATGATATTAAGCGGATCGTATTCTCCTGGCAGATGCTTCTGATCGCCATTGGGGTGATATCACTGATCAACAACCGAAGCATCGTACCGGGGATATTTCTGATTGCCGTCGGTGGATTTTCACTGGCTAACCATTACTGGATCTTCCCGGATTACTGGAGACAGGCATTCTGGCCGGTAGTGCTTCTTCTATTCGGTGTTTACCTGATCGTGGCTCCACCGCGTTACCTCCGTCACTGGAGAGGACCCGAACAGGGGGGAGACAACCGGGATTTTATCGATGAGGTGGCTGTATTCAGCGGCGGCGACAGGATCATCACCTCTCAAAATTTCAAGGGTGGCCGTATTCTAAGCGTTTTCGGAGGTTCAAAAATAAACCTGATGAATGCCAAACTGGCTGAAGGTCCGCAGATCCTCGATACCATGAGCATATTCGGAGGATCCAATGTGATCGTTCCTGCCGGATGGACCGTAAAGGTTGAAGTAGTTGCCATCTTCGGCGGATTCAGCGATAAACGCGAAAGAATGCCCAACCTCGTTTACGATCAGAACACGATGCTGGTGATCAAAGGTATGGCTATATTTGGGGGCGGCGAAGTAAAATCCTACGGAATCTAACCGATGAGAAACCCGTTCCTGATCAACCGGACATACACTCTTACCTATATAGTAGCATGGATACTGGTTGCCGGTATCCATGCCGCTGTTTTATGGCTGGCTTCCGGACAGGAACTCCTGGTGGCTATCTCTGACAGCCTGATTTTCAATGTTCTGTTTGCCGGGATCGCGCTGGGCCTGTGGTACTCCATCCGGTACTACGATTTTAATAAGGCAGGATTCCTCGACCGGCTGCTGAACCACCTGCTGATCGCATTGATAGTTCTCGGCGTATGGCTGGGGGCAGGGTACCTGATTCTGAATAATATCTGGCCGGATCATGCAGATTACCACGGTTTTTTGATTGAGTCACTGCCATGGCGGGGAATATCCGGACTATTCTTTTATTTTCTGATCATCCTGATCTATTACCTGTATATCAACAGCGAAGACCGCAAAGCCCGTATCAGTAAAGAATCCACTTTACGGTTACAGGTTAAGGAAACCGAAATTGAGCGCTTGAAGGCCCAGATTAACCCGCACTTCCTGTTCAATAGCCTCAACTCGGTTTCATCCCTGATTACCGCTCAGCCTGAACAAGCTAGGGAGATGCTCGTGCGGCTATCGGGGTTCCTTCGTTATGCCCTGGAAAACAGGCATAATAACCTGACTTCCCTCGAGGCTGAACTCGAAAATATCCGGTATTATCTCGAAATCGAGAAAGTTAGGTTCGGAAAGCGGCTTCAGTTCGATTTCGTTGTACCGGAGGAGTGCCTGAAAAGGACCATCCCGCACATGATACTTCAGCCGCTGGTAGAGAATTCGATAAAGCATGGAGTTTACGAAAGCACTGAGCCTGTGAAGATCGAACTGAAAGCCTTTTGCCGCCAGAAAGATAGCCTGATTGTGGAAATCTCGAATGATTTTGATACCGGGGCACCTCCCAGAAAAGGGAAGGGTATCGGGTTGATAAATACCAAGAACCGGCTTTACCTGGCCTATAATTGTGATAATTGCCTAACGGTTGAGCGAACGGAGAATCGCTTTACCATCAAACTGACCATCCCGCAATTCCTGAATCATGAAAACTCAACTGAAAGCCCTGATCATTGATGATGAAGAACCGGCAAGGGTTCTGATCCGCTCATACCTGGATTCCTTTCCTGATATACAGATTGTTGGCGAATGTGCCAATGGATTTGAAGGATTGAAAGCCATCCAATCGGAGAAACCCGACCTGGTGTTTCTGGATATCCAGATGCCCAAAATATCCGGATTTGAAATGCTTGAACTGCTGGATGAATATCCCCAGGTGATCTTTTCAACAGCTTTCGATGAATATGCTATTAAAGCCTTTGAATTCAATGCGGTGGATTATCTGTTAAAACCCTATTCAAGGGAACGTTTTGGCCAGTCGGTGAATAAGGCCATCGAGAGGATAAACCAAAAGGCGGGTCCGTCTCCGGGATTGTCAAAAATCGCCGGAGGAACGCTGCCGGACGGAATGTATCTCGACCGGATCGTGGTAAAAACCGGTCAGAAAATCAAGGTGATTGCGATCGATCAGGTTGAATACATCGAAGCCGAAGACGATTATGTGATGGTTTACACCGGTGACGGCAGGTATCTGAAACAGATGACCATGGGTTACCTCGAGGAGCATCTTGATCCGGCTGAATTTCTGCGCGTCCATCGGTCGCATATCGTCAAAATTACCCAGATCGTCCAGCTCGAACCTTACGATAAAGAAACCAAAGTTCTGGTCATGAAATCCGGCAAGAAGATACACACCAGTAAGGCCGGCATGAAGAGGTTAAGAGAGGTATTAGGGTTTTGAGGAGCACCCAAAAGCAGCACGTTAAGGGGGAGGGGTCCCCGCTTTCGCGGGGATGACAGAGAAGGGCGCAAAACGATGCCGACCTTCTTCCCTTAGTACGGTACCATTTTCTGTCATCCCCGCGAAAGCGGGGACCTCTACACATAGCACTGAGCTTTAATAAATCATCTTATATCCAATCCCCCTCACATTCAGTATCTCCACATTAGTATCATACTGAAGATGTTTGCGGAGTTTGGTGATAAAAACATCCATGCTGCGGGCATTGAAGAAGTTATCGTCGCCCCACACTTTTTTCAGGACGAAACTGCGCTCGACCACCTGACTGCGATTGACACAGAGAAGCCGTAATATCTCCGCTTCACGATGGGTTAGCTTGGTGATCTGATTCCGGAATTCCAATGTTTGTTTCATGTGGTCGAACCGGTAGGCGCCGATCTGATGCACGATAACATCATCATCTGATTTTAGCGCTTCGCCGGGATCCGTGAGCCGGGCTTTGATCCTGACAATCAGTTCCTCCATGCTGAAGGGCTTTTTGATATAGTCGTTCCCGCCAACCTCAAACCCTTTCACTACATCCGGAGTTTGCGAACGGGCGGTCAGAAAAATGATCGGCGTTATTGAATCTACCTTGCGAATTTCCTGGGCCATCGTGAATCCGTCTTTCAATGGCATCATGATGTCTAACAGGCAGATATCGGGTTTATATTCACTATACACCTGTATTCCGGTTTTTCCGTCCTGGCAATAACGGACATCGAACCCTCTCGATTCGAGACTCTCTTTAACAATCAATCCGAGGGATTGCTCATCCTCAACAAACAGTACTTTGGTCTTTTTCATTGGATTTCTGGTAATGCAACTGTAAATTCTGATCCCGCTCCCAGCTGGCTTTTTACTCCAACGGATCCGCCGTGGGCCTCAACAATCTGCCTCACATAGGCCAGGCCGAGCCCGAACCCTTTAACAGCATGAAGATCGCCCGTTGGTACCCGGTAAAACTTATCGAAAATATGCTTTTGCTGTTCTTTGGAAATACCCATTCCGTGATCGCGCACAACAAACACTACAAACTCATTCTCCCTGTAACAATTAACCTCGAGCAAAGCCGATGTCCCTGAATATTTCACGGCGTTATCAAAGAGGTTGTTGATCACATTCTGGATGTAAAACTTATCCGCGTGAATATATCCGGGTCCCTTCAGATCAAACCTGAACTCCACCCGGTCGGGGTTCTGCAGAATAAATTTTTGTGCTGTCTCTTCCAATATCTGGCTGATATTAAATGTTTCTTTAAATAGAACGAGCTGTTGCTTCTCAAACGTACTTATGCGTAAAACATTTTCTACCATACCGGCAAGCCGGTTCAGTTCACGACGGGATAAGTCTATGTATTTCAGGCTTTTAGTTCTATCATCCAGTGCGTCAAATTGTACCAGTGCCTCCATGGCCGCCGATACCGTCGCAATGGGCGTTTTCAGCTCATGGGTCATATTATTGACGAAATCGTTCTTTATATCCGATAACTTTTTCTGGCGGACCAGCATAGCCAGCAAATGAAAGAAACTCCCTGCTATCAGGATCACGAAAAATACCGATGCAAAAAGGGTCATCCACATCCTTTTTAGCACAAATGACCGGGTTTCGGGAAAATAGGCGAGCACTTTTTCATTATTCCGGTTGATGCCCGGTAGCTTTTGAATTGCCTGGGCCGATGCAAATTGTGCCGGAGTGCCGCCGGTCAGATCAAACACTGAATCATTCTTGCTGAACGCCAGAATAAACGGGGTGGTAATCTTACGCTCTTCAAGGAGTATTTTATACTTCTCACTGATGGCAGGCAATTCAGGATGAATAGTGGCCAGACTCTGGAATACTTTGCCGACAATACGGTTGAGATCCGTTTGTTTGATATACATCGAGTCCTTCATGTTTCCTATAATGGAATGATCACTCATATCCAGGGTCTGTTCTGTAATCCGATAGGTTTCAATGGTAATGGGCTCGGTGGTACTGTCCTGCATCTCAAGGATATGACCGATAATGGTCTCTTCGGTTTCCATGTTTAGGACCTCTTCCAGGGCAGTATTAACCTCATTGCGGAAAGTCTGATTATGCAGATCGTAGGAATTGCTTATCCAGTAGATCTGGAAGATGATAATTCCGATCAGGGCCACCAACATGGTAATGATAATATAGCGCAGATTCCGGTTCACGATGCCAATTTACGCAGATATGTATTAATCGGCATTGTTGATTAACAATCATTAACAGAAGAAAGGGTTGTATGTTGTCGGTTGTCGGTTGCAACCTGCAACTGACAACTGACAACTGATAACGGGATAAGAATGTTCTATATTTGCATTTTATTTGGTTCGTATGATAATTGAAGAAAAAGATCTGGCAAAGTTTATTCTGATTGGCGACAGGGTTCTTATTAAGCCCAAGGCACCTGATCAAAGGACCAAAGCAGGCCTTTACCTTCCGCCTACTGTACAAGAGAAGGAGAAGGTGCAGACCGGTTATGTGGTTAAGGTCGGACCTGGCTATCCGATTCCTGCCGTCACCGAAACCGATGAGGCGTGGAAGCCGAAACAGGAGGATGTCCGGTATGTGCCCATACAGGCAAAAGAGGGCGATCTGGCTGTCTATCTGCAGGATTCGGGTTATGAGGTTGAGTTTAACAACGAGAAATATCTGATTCTGTCACATTCATTTATTTTAATGCTTATACGCGATGAAGGATTATTCGACTAAGTCAAGAGTTCTATGGCTGGGCCTGATCCTGATGCTGTCCGGTGTCAGTGTAATGGGCCAGTTTGTCATTCCGCAGAGTAAGGATATTAACGGGAAATATACCTTTAAGGATGCGTTGAAGGCCTACGATCAGTGGGCCTCGGTGCCTTCAAACCTCGATCAGAAGGGATGGAAAGCCTATGGACGTTTTATGGAGTTCAATCGCAGCAGGTTGAATCCAGACGGAAATCCGGCCGATCCGTCGATTTTTCAAACAGGGGTTGTTAAAATACAGTTAGAAAAGCAAAATGAGGCTAAACTTAAAACCGGCAATGGTTGGTCTCCTGTCGGCCCCGATCAACGGCCGCCGAGTGTCGAAACTTACACCTCGCACGGGATGGGGAGGATTAATTGTATTGCTTTTCACCCCACCGACCCCCTGATTTACTGGATCGGTGTAGCCCAGGGGGGTGTTTGGAAAACCACCGACGGCGGAAACACTTACATGCCGCTCACGGATGATCTTCCGATTCTGCGCATCAGTGATATAGCCGTCAATCCTAAGAATCCCGATAATATTTTCATCTCGGTATGCGATTATGCCTATATCGGTGTAGCGCTTAATACCGACAGCCGGAAACGCCATACCCATTACGGATTGGGTGTGTACCGGACTGATGATGGCGGAATTACCTGGAGGCCAACAGGTTTGACGTTTAATCAGGCCGATTTGGACGCATCCCTGATCCGCAGGGTCCTTTTTCATCCCACCCAACCGGGTACATTGATTGCTGCCGGTGTTTCCGGTATCTTCAAATCAACCGACAACGGTGATAACTGGCACAAGGTCAACAGTGATGTGATCTGGGATATCGAGCAGGATTTTAACAATGGTTCGGTTATTTATGCCACCACCGGTACGATCAGAAGCTTTGGCGGAGGATCTGCCAAACTATTGAAAACAACCGATTTCGGTGAGACCTGGATACCAAAGAATACCAACTGGCCTGCCGATCTGAGCATTGGCAGAACCGAGATTGGGCTAACTCCTCAGAATTCAAACTATATCTATATTGTAGCTGCTAACCCGGGAGGTTCATTTTATGGTTTTTACCGGTCGACCGACGGCGGAGAAACCTGGACAGCCCGCAATACAATGGATGCCAACGGTCAGAATCTCCTGGATGCCAATCAGGGCTGGTATGACCTGGCTATCCTGGTGGACCCGCGGGACCAAGAAAGGGTTTACATCGGGGGAATAAACATGCATGCCACTTCAGATGGCGGACTCACATGGGAGGCCTGTTCTTTCTGGGTTTTCTCCAATGATAACTTTACGCTGCATGCCGATCAGCACCAGTATAAATATAACCCTGTTGATAACAAGTACTATGCTTGTCACGATGGTGGAGTTACCCGTACAGATACCATCATACCGGGTACTCGTGCCGATGGCAAATGGGCCACTACCTGGCAGGAGCGTTCGAACGGTATGATTATCACCTCGTTTTACCGTATCGGCTTGTGCGAAATGTTCCCCGGCTACGTAGTTGGCGGAGCCCAGGATAATTCGAGTTTTTACAGCCGAAACGGCAACTGGATCAATTTTATCGGCGGTGACGGAATGGATTGCATGATCAATCCCGATAATCCGGATATCGTTTATGGCTCATCCCAATATGGCAGCCTGGTACGGTCCGACAATGGCGGAGGTAATTTCAAATCGATCCGGCCAAACGTGGGTAGCGAAAGGGGTGAATGGACCACTCCCATGATACAGGATGTGAATAATCCGAATATCATCTTCACCGGTTTTGGCAATGTCTATAAATCAATAAATAAAGGAGACACCTATACGAAGATTTCGAACTTCCCGGTCATCTCCGGATATAACAGTCCGGCCGAAATCTGTGCCCTGGCCATGTATCCAGGGAATAACAAAACGCTGTATGCAGCCCAGAGGATCCGTTATGATTATCCTTCACCGGCAAGACTATGGGCTACGCAGGATGGAGGGGTACGCTGGACAAATATCTCAGAAGGATTGCCCGATTCCCTCTATTTTACCTCTCTGGCTGTAAATGGCAGTGATTCACTGGATTTATGGGTTACCTGCGGAGGGTTTTTGCCCGGCGAGAAAGTATACCGGACCATTGACGGAGGTGCCACCTGGAAAAATAGGTCGATGGACCTTCCGAATATTCCGGTGAATTCAGTTGTTCATCAGGAAGGTTTCGGAAATGATGTCGTGTATATCGGAACTGATGCCGGAGTTTATTATTACACCGATGAATCCGGTAAATGGACGCTTTACAGCAACCTTTTACCCAATGTGGTGATATCTGAGCTGGAAATTCAATATCCCTCCAGAAAGCTTTATGCCGCAACCTTTGGCAGGGGTATCTGGATGACTAACCTGGTTCAGGGAACATCCGGGACCGAACCAACCGGATTTATTAGCAGCAAAATATCCGTTTATCCGAATCCGACCAATGGTGCCATTAATCTGCAAATAGATGGTATCCAGACTTCTGAGGCCAGAATTGAAATGATTTCCATCACAGGGGAACGTGTTTATGAAGAAACCATCGCTGTCGGTAACGGAACCATTCAGAAACAGCTTCACCCGAACCTGGTTCCGGGAATGTATTTCATCCGCGTTTGGGCAGGAAAACAGCACCTCACCGAACGGTTTATTAGGCAGTAGGCAGTAGGCAGTAGGCAGTATGAAGTAAGAAGTTAGAAGTAGCAAATAACATATAACAAAACACAAATCGAAGCACTTGTCATCCCGGCCTTCGCCGGGATGACAAGTGCAACAGCGAAAGTTCAACTTAAAGATTACTTGGATCTTACACCTCAGAATTCAGAACTCTAAATTCGAATCTCATAAATTGATCCTTCCTCCTTCATTTTTGAATTGAGCCTATTTC
>Ga0265292_1000761_pt1 | contig 37155 bp, 34 predicted proteins | sample Munlanlewell296A_FD_189080 | JGI IMG/M metagenome (GOLD analysis project Ga0265292, IMG submission 189080) | Leachate microbial communities from a municipal landfill in Southern Ontario, Canada - Leachate well 296A | ecosystem: Engineered > Solid waste > Landfill > Unclassified | place: Canada... | reverse complement strand
ATTTTAATTGTATGTCGGTACTTTTGCTATAATAATTTCATCCCTAACGGGATTTGGGATTCATAATCCCAGAGGGATGATATATTTGTAGAAAAAACGAACAAAAAACAAATAAAATCCCTTTAGGAATGACATATAAAACCCTTATTTTGTTCTATAAACAATACAATTATTCTAATTTCTAATGAAAAATCTATTTGTTAAGTTGACGCCTATGCGATAAATTGGGATCGTGATGACAAATGATTTTTGGAGACAACCTAAGGAATGGGAAATGGATATTTACAGCAAGATAGTTGAATTAAAAAAAGAGAACCGAAATTTTATAACCGTCAGCGTCGTCAAATCAACCGGCTCAACTCCGGGTAAAGCCGGATTTAAGATGGTTGTTGACCACGAGGGAAAAACTTACGGCACAGTTGGCGGCGGCGCTATTGAGATGGAAGCAATTCAAGAATCAAAAAGATTGATGGCTTCCGGTGAAGAAAATTTGTTGAAGGAATATTTACTTAGTAACGATGAAAAAATAATCAATCCCAAAGTAACTGTTGTTCCGATGAGTTGTAATGGTAAGATCTGGCTCTACTATGAATTCGAAAGGAACTTACCGGTGATCTACATTTTCGGCGGGGGACATGTAGGACAAGCGTTGATAGAGATTATGAGTAAACTTAAATATCATGTAATATTGATTGACAACAGACAGGAATTATTTGAAAAAAATAAAGCCAAAGGAATTAATTGTATTTATATGGAATACAAAGATTTTGTTGAACAATTTATTCCGGCTGATGATTCTTATTTTGTTGCTGTTACATACGGACATCTGTTTGATTATGAAATCTTAAAAACATTGTACAGCAGAAATTTAGTTAAGAAGTATATTGGAATAATTGCTTCGCGTGCTAAAGCTGCTGCAATGATTAACAATCTGAAAAATGAAATTGATGCAGGCATTGATCTCTCCAAACTTCACATGCCGATTGGTTTGAAGATCGGCGGGGATACCGCTTACGAAATTGCTCTTTCCATTGCCGCCGAGATACAATCCGTTAGATATGAAAAGAAGATTTGAGATTCAAAAACTCCCTCTCCTTAGTAAGGAGGAACTTATAAATCACTTAGACCTTTTTGTTTTTTCGATTTATTAAGAAACCAATAGCGCGAATTTAGCGTCTAAATTTGAACTAAATAGGACTTGATTTTTTACATTAATTATTGATTGACAAAGTAAAGACAAGTATTTAAACTTGTACATAGGTTTACTATCAAATCTTGGGGACAACCATTACGACTGGAGGCGAAATGGAACGTAAACAGAATGACAGTATCATTCGGTTGCGATTTTTAGTTATTCAAAGACGCAATAAATTCGAAGCTATTTGTTTGGACACAAATATTGCAAATAGAGCCAATACACTCGAATCCATAAAACAAAAAATCTTTGATTCTACATCGCTGTATTTGAGAAGTTTTTCTAAAGAAGAAATCGCCGATCACGTATACATTAGAAAAGCACCTTTGAAATATCACATTCTCTGGTATATGCCAAGTATAGCAAATATATTTTTACCGAAATATAGCCATGATAAAGCCGAATTTGATGCTTCTTCGGGGAAATTGAGTTTTGCCTAAAAAATACCCCCCTCTTACTTACCAAGAAGTTGTTGCAATTCTAAAAGCCTGGGGATTCAAGTTCAAAGATCAAGAAGGTAGTCACGAACAATACGAGGGCGTTATCAAGGGTAAAAAAAGAAAAGTTACTGTTGATTCAAACGATTCTCCTTATGACGGATTCATACTGAAATCGATGATAAGTCAATCAGGACTTTCTCGTGAAGAATTTTATACCACCACAAAAACAACAGCAAAAAAAATTAATATGAAAAAAGTAAAACCCGCAAAAACAATAATAGACCCGATTGATTAATTTATTTTCCTATTAAATCAGAATATCTTAATCTTTTCTCACATCCCAGTATTGAATAATCAAATCTTCCTCTCTTATCCCAATCGAAAGAATTACTTCCAAGATTTATTTATTGCGCGGTGATAAGGTTTTGATTGATCGCGATCTTGCCGAATTGTATGGCGTCGAAACAAAAAAATTAAATTAGGCAGTCAAAAGAAACATAGGACGGTTTCCGCGAGATTTTATGTTCCAATTAACAATAGACGAATCTCTTTCTCTAAGGTCACAATTTGTGACCTTGAAGAAAGGTCAACATTCCAAATATTTACCATACGTTTTTACAGAGCAGGGTGTTGCAATGCTTTCTTCCGTTTTGAATAGTGAGAGAGCTGTGCAAGTTAATATTGCCATTATGCGTGCGTTTGTACAGATGAGAAAATTTCTGCAGAGCAATGAAGAACTTTCAAAGAAGTTGAACGATCTTGAGAAAGAAACGGGAAAGAAATTTGCAGCACAGCAGAAACAGATTAAACTTGTTTTCGATGCTATAAAAGAACTTATGCTTGAGAATGTAAAACAGAAAAGAAAGATTGGTTTTTGAATTGCCTTAACGCTTGCCCGCCGTTTTTTGGCGGGGCTTGCCCGGTATCTTTTTGCCGGGTGAGGTGGAAAAATGTTTTTGATTAGTTTGAATTTTATTTTAAGTTGCACTTGCCACAAGGGGCGGTTCTAATGATAAATATTTTACAATTATTTCTAATTATTAATTGGGGGTTGTGTGAAAAAAAATATTCCTTTCTTATCCTAATAGAAGGAGCCGAGAACGCATAAAATATAAATGGATGATAAATTGTTATAATTAAAAAAATCTCACTTATGGAACCATTAGTTAGTTTTTTCTTAACACTCTTTGGATTAGCCGGAAGCGCTGCTTCTTTAGCCCCTTATTATATAAAACTTAAAAGCAAACTGAATAAACTAGCCGTTCATGAACAAATATTATTTGGCTGTTTTACACAAGCTGTTAAAGAAATTACCGGAAAAGACCCAAACGAATTTCATTTAAAGGAAGAAGTTGAAGTATTTGAGAGAGCGATTAATTTTTTTGAACATCAGAATATTACAGAGGATGAAGGAAAAACCAGAGAATCTATTTTAGGGAATGAAAAGGATTTAATTCTGATAGAAAATAGGTTTGTTGAGTTACTCAAAGACAAAGCTGACCTATCATTATTGATTCATATCGTAATCGAGAGTTTTGAAGATTCTAAAGAAATTTTAAAACGTACTATTAATATTGAATCAAAAATTAATCAGATTAACGAATCAATGGGAGAGTTTCCACAAAAAATTACCGAACAATTGACTCGAAAGTATTTAGATAAAAGTCAAAAATTTGTGAGTAATTATATCTTTCAAGAAGCCCCTACAATCCATGATGGGTTTATTGGTAGAAGCAGCAAAATACTGGAGCTTCATAATCTTCTGAAACAAAAGCCTGTTGTTTTTATTCACGGAATGACCAGAAGTAGTAAATCAATTCTTGTTAGCCAATATATTCATGAATATCCTAAGGATAATTATTATTGGTATGATTTCAAACTAACCCCACCAAATAATATTCAACTCTTTTATAATGATCTAGCCAATTTTTTGGCGGCAAAATTCAATGATAGTGAGATTGTTGAAAGATGGAAAACAAACCAACTTTCGGTCAAAGAAATAATTAACTACCTATTAAAAATTTGTGATGATCTCAATGGCTATGTGTTAGTATTAGATAACATTCATTTAATTAATGAAATTCAACAAATTGATGCATTTATAAAATCACTTTTAGAATCTAATTCAGAGACACTTAAAATTATATTAATCTCTGAGAATCGTGATGTTATCGATACAGCAACTACTACATGTATGTACTGCACAAAATATGAATTAAGAGGATTCGATGATCAGGAAATTCTAGAACTTTTTAAATTGAATGAAATTAACTGCAGTAAGATTTCAAAAGATTTAGTTTCTCTAGTCCGAATAAGTACAGAGGGTCATCCCGATATAATCAATGGTCTTATAGCTTCAATAAAACGGAATGCACAAACTCGATCAACTGTTAGCGAAATAATAACAAATATGCTTGATGGTTGGAAAAGTATTCCAGAAACTAGTTTACTTATTCAAAGTCTAGCAGGATCAATAAAATCAAACTTGCTTACCACTGAGGAAGAACTAAAACTCTTTTCAAGACTAAGTGCTTTAATCGGAAAGTTTTCTGAGGACCTTGCATTGCATATTTCTCAAGTACCTCCTGTAATAGAATCTTTCGGAATCAGGTTTAGGAAAATCCGTAATAATCTTCTTGACAATGAGCCTGGAAATCGCTTTCGAATACCAAGTATTTATAAAAAGGCAGGAGAAGATTATATAACTGCTGAAGAGAAGAAAAAAATCTGCCATTCTGCTGCCATTTATCTAATGACACCCAAAAACAGAGTTATTAACTTTGACGATGGAGTAGAAGCGTGTTTTTATTTTCTTAGTGGCGATGATTTTAATGGTGCATTTCAAACATGTATTAAACTTATTGTTAATGCATTAGATAAATTTGGTAATAATAATAATTTAAAAATAGTTCTTGATCGGCTTGGTTTTATGCTTGAGTTAAATACTAAGACAGAATATTATAATGATTATGTAAATCTTTGTATTGTATATCTACAAGGATACAGAATTCTAAAAAAAATAGATGAACAAACTAAAATTGTTAATAAACTTTCTCCAATTATTAATCATCCTTCAGTCAACCCGATCACAAGATATTTAGCGAATAGTTATCTAATTTCATTTTATTCATATGAAAACCTACAAATCAATGATGTTATCAGGCTACTAACAGATCAACACGAACTTGAAAAAACTAAATTAATCCCACAAGAAGTTATTGCATCATGCAAACACGAATCACTATTTCTTTTACCTTTTTATGAATTTGGTATTAAAGATAATCCCGAGATAAATGATTTAATTACTTTATTAAATATATATAAAAATACAAATCCACTTGTATTGAATGAACTAAACAATAAAGATATTGTTGATTTCTTCGAAATTCTTTGGACGGGACTTTATAAGAATATTAATGAATCTAACAATAGGCATGAAACATTGATTGGACATATAGAAAAGCTTAAAAAGTTATTATCATTTTTTGAACAAAATAAGATTCATATTGCTCACCGAGAGACTTTATATCTCATTGGATTATTGAAAATTGACTTTATGGAATTTCCAACTGAGGCCATAAACGATTTTAATAAAGCCGAGGAAATTCAAAAAAATATTTCAGGTCTAGATAAAAGTTTTTTATCAAAAAATTATCTAGGTAAGGCAGATGCGTTTTTTAAATGCAAACAACATAGTGAAGCAAAACAAAATTATTTATTTGCTCTGGATAATTATGAGAATAAGCAAATAAATGAGCAATTAATGTTACATGCTAAAACTAGAATAGCTATCTGTCTCTTCTATGAAGGCGAACAAGATGACGCTGAAAATCAATTCAGAGAGTCAATTAAGTTTGCAAATAGTATGACTCGAAATCGAAAGGATAATTTAATTTACACATTAGGTGATTTTTCTACATTTTATGTACTCATAGGGAATTATAAAAAAGCTATTAAATACTTATCAATTATGAGTACTATACTAAATGGCACATCAATTTTACCAATTCATCAATTAATATCTCAATCTGCAATTTGGATTGGAAAAAAGAACAAAAATGAACCAATTGAAATAATAGCCAATGAAATAAATACTTTTATTGAACCATATTTTGGAATGTATAATAAGAAATTTAATTACATCTCAGATAAAGCTACTATTTTTACCTTTAATTTGGTTCTGGGTATGTCATTCTTAGCAGTAAATGAAAATAAGCGCTCTTTGGGGATATTTCGAAAAATAATAAAGAGTCAACACTCAAATTCCATTGATATCTCTGCTCAATATTTAGCAGTTCACGAACTTATAACCGTAGAACTATCTCTAATGAAATATAATTTTTTAATAGAAGATATTTGTCGAGGTATATCAATATTTAAAGAGAATTTAGACCGTGGTATTAAAAGTCCAAATTCGAATACGACTCTTACAGAAATTATTAATTATGACATATTGAATCCTCTACAAAAACATTTCTCAAAGGAATTTATTAATAAAGGAGATTTTATTTTAGCTGAAAAATTTTTATTAAACTTAGTTAAAATAAGTAATGATTTTGATGATGAGTATAAAACTTATTTCAAAGCTTCATTATTTTCATCTATTGGTTGGTTTTACTTTCATAATAAAAGATTTGATTCTGATTATTTAAGGATATCAAAAAATTGGATACTTGAAAGTAATGCTTTATGCTTCCAAGTCGATCTAACTTATACTTACATCAATAATCAATTATTATTTCTTTTCGCTTTGTCTTCTGAGATATATGATATTAAAAAATATATTATTGAAGTCTTCACGACTTTTGCAATAATAATAGATCATTGGGAAATGAGTCAAACTTTTGCAGAAGAATTCTTTAAACAGTTATTTTATTTACTAAATGGAATTAAGACGCCTCAAAATATAACTATATCTGAAAAAAATGTAATTACTTCTCTGAAAGATTTTCAAAAATCTCATGATAAAGATAACTTTGATCTTCTAAGCCAGTCATTGCTATTTGCCCTTTTAATTGTAAAACTTAGAAATGATATTGTCTTAAACGAAAGTGATCAAAATCGTGTATTAAGTTTTATTATAAAGAATTTCTCAAGTAAGATAACTAACCATATTCAAGAGTTTGTAGAAGGATACTGCGCTATAAGGAAACGACAAATATTAAAAACTGTTTCTAATGAAAAAAAACAAAGAAACCTAGCCAATCAAATTAAACAAGAACTTTCAGACCTAAGAAAAAGGATTCACGATTTCAGTTCAATAGAGATAATACAACAGATAGATGATTTTGAGAGAGAGCTAATAACTATATAGTTTTTACCAATATTATTCTCTTGTAGTAAAGAACCAATTCTTGATTTAAAAAAAATGTACTAATCTGCAACCGCTACAGAAGCCGCATAAACATTAACCGCACCGCCTTCCAAAATAATTCTTCCGCATTCAATATAATTTTTCAACCTCACCCTTTGTCCCTCTCCTAAATTAGAAGAGGGGTTGGGGTGAGGTGGCCTAATCCGCTATTGCCACAGAAGCCGCATAAACATTAATCACACCACCAGCCAAAAGAATTCTTCCGCATTCGGCAATAGTAGCGCCGGTTGTTATTACATCGTCAATCAGCAACACATTTTTATTTTGTAATAATTTATTGCGGCGGAGAGAAAAAGCATCTTTAATATTTTCTTTTCTCTCAACTAAGTTCAGACTTGTTTGTGTCTCCGTAAAACGGATACGCTTTATCAATCTGCTTTTTACCGGAATATGTAAAATCTTTTTCATTCCTTTAGCAATAAAATCCGATTGATTATATCCGCGTTCCGCCCGTTTTAAGTGATGCAGAGGAATCGGAACAATCAAATCAATTTTCCATTCTTGAATTTTATCATTCATGGCGGCGGCTAATAATTTGCCGAGGAAAATTCCGATACTGAATTTACCGTTGTACTTCAGATCGTGAATAATATCCTGAAGCTCTTTATCTTTTTCAAAAACAAATAGGGAAGTAAATCCTTTTATGATTTTCTCATTCTTAAATTTTCTTGCGAATTCGATTTCGATTCTTTCACTATCGGCATGTTTTATTTTTGATAAACAAGAATTGCATACAACAACTTCTGTACTGGTAAGTTTATTTTTGCAAGAAGGACAGAAACGCGGCAGGAAGAAATCGGAAATGTCGGTTAGAAAGTTCATAAACCTGGTATCCATTTACAATATTGAGACTATATCATTCCGGATCTTTTTCGTAAAAACCACTCAACAGCAAATAAAAGGATAATTATTATAAGCACCCGTTCATCGGACCATAAATTATATTCTTTCTTTGTACCGGTTTCTTTTACAGGATTTCTATTTATCCCCCGCAGTTTATCAAGCAGATTAGAATAATTATCAATTGAATAATACTCACCGCCCGTTGATTTAGCAAGCGATTTTAAGAATGCGGGACGCATCCGCGTATCAATCTTTTCGATCTGTGTTTCGCTGACGCTTAACCGTCCGATATCGGTTTTCATCTCTGTACCATTTAAAAATGATGATGCGGAAAAGAGATAATCACCGGGTTCGTTTGGAGTAAATGCTGAATTATAAATTCCGTTTCCGGCGGGTGTTAATGCTAAGTCGAATTTCTTTTCACCTTTCGAAATTTGTAATTCAATTTGTGCAGTATCAATCGGCGAGAAAGTATGATCATATAACTGTGCTGTAAAATTCACTTCTTCATTTGGCGAATATATTTTTTTATCAGTTGAAACACTGAATTGTTTTTGCTGCGACGAAAGGTTAAGCCATTTAATAATGTCGTTAATGAAGTTATCAAAGAATTCAGGATGCTTTTCCGCAGTCTGCAATTGCCATTTCCAAATATCACCAGCTAAAATTGCGAATGCTCTCTGCTTGCCTAAATTTCTTGAAACAACTAAAGGATTAGCGATTGGAATGTTCCTAACCTTTGATGAAACTAAAGTATTGCTTCCCGGTTTGATTTGAATTTTTACCGCTGCTTGTGAGACGGGAGGTAAATTATTCCAGACTTCTTTTTTGTTATTAGCTGTAGAAAAAGAGGACGAGAATAGATCGCTGTTAAGTTCCGGCAAAACTTGTATAAAGTCTGTGCTGCTGTTTTCAATTGTGAAAGGAAGAAGATTCTCCAGCAATTTCAACCGCCCGATGTTGACACTGTTCGAAAGCAAAATAAAATACGGCTTATTCTGATTATTGACAGCGAATGAAATCTTATCAATTAAATTTAGCGGTGAACCGGAAGCGGGAAAGTCTATCAAGAATAAAACATCAGCGCTGTCTATTGCAGAAGTTTTTACATCGTTCAAAAATTTATTTGCAGAGATCTGTATTATTTTTCTTAGCTGTATGTTTTTATCAGTTGTTAATGCTTTTGAAATTGCAGAAACGTCAGCCGAAGGGCTGCCGGCAATTAAACAAACTTTTAATTTTGTATCCAATACATTCAAAAAGATTATTTTGCTGTTGTTCGATGTTGTTACTTCACCGTTCAAAGGTGATACAAAAATGCTCAATTTTTTTTCACCGCCCGTACCGGGTTTGTAATTAAAACTAATTTTATTCAACCCGGTTTCGCTTAAAAGAATTTCTTTTGTCTCTAACAGTTTATTCTCTTCATATAAAGCAACGCGGGTATTATCGCCGCCGAAACCAATATTTTTTATGGCGGTCTCTATAGTAGTTGGTTTTTCCGCATAGATGGTGCTGTTGTACTGAACATTGTAAATAAGAACATCCTTCTTCTCTGTGGAATCGCCAATACCTACTGCGAAGATTGGTAATTGTAATTTTTCCACTTGATAGGAAGGGTCATTCCCATCATTGATAATGCCATCGCTAAGAATAACAGCAGAATTTACAGAAGCGCCTTTCTTTTTTATAAGATCAATAATAGATGAGAAATTTGTTTGTGCTTCTCTGAAATTTAGTTTAGATGCATTGGCATCTTGAACAGAATCAACTTTCTTCCCGAAAAAGAATAACTGAGATCTTATCTCACTTCCACCGGAGATTCTTTTAATAAGAGAGTTCACTTGTTCTAATCTTTTAGAACTATCCTTTGCTGCAAGAGAATTTGAATTATCTATAAATACGAGAGCCTTTGATTCCATTTTTGAATGAAGCATTACCGAAATTACAGGTTCGAAGATCATTATTAATATCAGAATAAATATGAGAGCACGAAGAATGATCAGAAAAGTTTTTAGTAATGCGGATACATTCGGGATGGTGTACTTATAAACATAAAACGTGAAGGCAGATATTAAAAGTACAAAGACAAAAATTAGCCACGGATTTATTGATGCTGATATGCTAAAAATTTCGGCAAGTATCATCAATTGTTCAGGACTTTTGTTTGTACAAATTTTCCAATTGCCATGATTTCATAGTATCATAAGTTTCGTAATCTGTCAAGTCAAAATGGATTGGTGTTACAGATACATAATTTTTCCGGACTGCATGCTGATCCGTTTCTAATGTAGAATCGGCTTGAACTAAGTTACCCGTTAACCAGTAATATTTTTTTCCGTAAGGATCTTTTCGTTCCTCGTAGATATCATCCCATTTTGATTTGCCTTGCTGCGTTAACTTAACACCGGCAATTTCTTCTTCTGGAAGATCGGGCACGTTCACATTCAATAATGTTCCGGTCTTTAATTTATTTTTTACAATCAGTTTAGTTAATTGAAGAGAAATCTTAGCCGCGTATTCATAATGCTTCGGTTCGTGGCTTGCAACTGAAACTGCGATTGATGGCACATCCATGATAGCCGCTTCCCGTGCAGCAGAAACAGTACCGGAATAAATAATATTAATTGCAGTGTTCGATCCAAGATTTATTCCGCTAAGAACAATATCCGGTGGTTCTTTCATTATGTTTCTTATACCAATTTTTATACAGTCGGCAGGAGTTCCGTCAATTGCATAGCCGAAAAAATCTCCGTTCTTAAAATATTCAGTAATTCGTAAAGGGATTTTCATTGTAATTGCATGACCAACAGCGCTTTGTTCTGTTCGCGGTGCGATTACAATCACTTCACCTAATTTCTTCATTTCATTTGCCAGAGCGTTTATACCCGGTGAGTCTATTCCGTCATCGTTTGAGATTAATATTTTCAATTTTTTCCTAAAGGTTGATTAGATATTTATTCCGTCTGTGTGCAAATATACTGAATAGATGAGAAGCATTGAAATCATTTCTCTTACAAAGTTGAGAAGAAAATTCAAAATCTTATCCTAAAAAAGTTTAATTTTATCCGCGAGAAAAAACCTTAAACTTCCAATGCACTTAATAAAAATAATTTTATTTTCATTAATAATTGCGGTTCAAATAAACGCTCAAACAGACACAACTACTTCTGCCGTAGAGATTTTTATTATAGATTCGTACATCACTCCGGAAATACCTAATAAATTTGTTCTCTCATTTTTTACCAGCGATAGTTCTACTTCTAAACTGATAATTATGGATAAAAAGATTTTCGATGTTTCAAAAACTTTGTCTGAGAATCATAAAATTGAACTTGAGCTTAACAAACTGAATTTGGATTCGGCAATGTTTAAGTATGTTGTTATTGCATACGATCGAAGAGGGAACGAAACCCGGAGCGAGGTTTATCAGGTGCAACTTCCTCAAGGATTGATTATCTCCGAGGAGCAGGATGTGGGAATTTTCAGAATTTGTCTTGGCGGAATTCTTTTTGCAATTCCATCGCCCGCATATTTATGGTTTAATAATGAACATCACTGGTCAATCAGTAAAGAGATTCCACTCTTTTCATTTTATTCGGTTGGGTATAACTATCCTTCGGGATATTTGGGTGTTGAGTATTCATATGTTTTTGATTCAGAACGTAAAAATTTTTTACGTGTAGGTTACAAGCATATTATTCAAGTCCCGGGAATAAAATATATTTCGCCGGGCTTAAATTATTTTACTGATTTTAGCGGATACAATGGATTAAGCGCAGAACTTTCTATAGGTTTATTTCAAATTCAAAACACTTTTACTTTTTATACACGTTACAGATATAATTTCCAATTACAAAACAACGGAACCGACTTCCATGAATTTTCAATCGGTCTGTTCTCAAATTTCTTTTCACTAAATCTTTAAATTACATTGAAAAAGAGAGAAAATAATTTCGTTGAACTCGGTTTAAGGGGACGATTAAACAAAAACAATAAGCTTAACGATCTTACCGGCAAAGAATGGCTTAAGTTTACAAAGAGCTGGTTCATTCATCGTCCGCCAAGAAGAAAAGATGATGAGATTTTACATCCGGCTAAATTTCCTGAATCGTTGGTTGAGGAGTTCATTAAATTTTTTACAAAGGAAAATGGATGGGTGTTAGATCCATTTATGGGAACGGGAAGTACTTTAATTTCTGCGGCAGGAGTTAATCGTAATTCTGTAGGAATAGAGCTCAGCAAAAATTATTTTCGATCATCTTCAAAACGAATTTCAAAAAGAAAATTAGGGGAATTAGCTTTCCCAATTAACGGCGACTCGCTTCATCTGAAGGAATTGTTATTTAAAAATGGATTTGAAAAAATTAAGTTTGATTATACAATTACATCTCCTCCATATTGGAATCAGCTTCAAAGAAATTCAATCCGCCAGAAAGATAGATCAGCAAAAGGATTGGATACAAAATATTCCGAGAATAAGAATGATATTGGAAATATCAGTTCTTACGAAGAATTTTTAGAAAAACAAGCACAAGTATTCGATCAAGTGTGTGATGTTACAAAACAGAACGGTTACTTAACAATTATTACCAACAATGTTTATTTTGAGGGCAGACTCTACCCATTGGCATACGATACGGCAATTTCATTAACAAAGCGCGGTGAAAAAAGCTGGGTACTTAAAGATGAAAAAATCTGGCTGCAGGATGATAAAAGATTAATCGCACTTGGTGTTAACAATGCTTGGGTCGGCAACCGCCATCATCAATATTGTTTGATCTTTAGAAAAGAGAAATGATGGAAAGTATTTTATCGGTAAGTGAAATAACCGGACTCATCAAACAAACGCTTGAAGAAAATTTTTCCGAAGTGAATGTAATCGGAGAGATCTCAAATTTCAAAGCGCATGTATCCGGACATTGGTATTTCACATTAAAAGATGCAAATGCACAAATCAGCTGTACGATGTGGCGGGGAATAAACAATTATGTTTTCTTTACTCCGCAAGATGGAATGAAAGTGATCATTACAGGTAAATTAACTATTTATCCTCCTCGCGGAAGTTATCAAATTGATGTACGTTCAATGAAACCGGCTGGAGTCGGCGAGCTTCAAGCCGCATTTGAAAAACTTAAGCAGAAACTTTCTGCAGAAGGATTGTTCGACGAACAATACAAAAAACCAATTCCTAAGTTTCCTCAAAAAATTGGAATTGTAACTGCAATAGACGGCGCTGCATTTCAAGATATGAAAAGTATTGCCTCACGCCGTTATCCGCTTGTGGAAATTATTATTGCTTCAAGCAAAGTTCAAGGAGAAGGCGCTGCTGAAGAAATTGCCGAATGTATTAAACTTCTCAACAAGCAAAAAGATATTGATTTAATTATTGTAGGTCGCGGCGGCGGATCGCTTGAAGATTTGTGGGCGTTCAACGAAGAAATTGTTGCACGTGCAATATTCGATTCGCAAATTCCAATAATCAGCGCAGTCGGGCATGAAATTGATTTTACTATTTCAGATTTTGTTGCGGATCTTCGAGCGGCAACTCCATCTGCTGCAATGGAGCTTGCAACACCAAGTAAAGATGAGCTCTTTGCTTTTATTAATGAATTTTCCGATTATTTCCCGGCGATAATGCTGGAGATAGTTTCAAACTATAATGATGAAATTGATCAGACTATTTCTTCTTATGGATTCCGAATGCCACAAGATATTGTAAAAAATAAAACGCAATTGCTTGATAATTTAATCTACCGATTCCAAAACAATTTTGATATTAAACTTTCCGATCAGAAAAAGAGTTTAGAATTACTAGAGAGCAAAGTAGATTCTTTTAACATAGATAATGTTCTTAAAAGAGGTTTTTCAATTATTAAACAAAATGATAGATATATTACCCGTAAGAAAAATTTAGAGAAAGAAAAATCAATAGATATTAAATTTTATGACGGAGAAGTGAGAATAAAATGAGTAAGAAAAAAGAGAACACTTTTGAAGAATCTTTGAACCGGCTTCAAGAAATTTCCAATTCACTTGAAAGCGGTGATATTGGTTTGGAAGAATCAATCAAATTGTATGAAGAGGGAATTAATTTAGCTCAACTGTGTTATACTACTTTGAAAGATGCTGAATTAAAAGTAACAGAGTTGAAAAAACAGTTGGAACAAAGTATCAAACAATAATTTCGTAAATGATAGGATATTATTAATGATTGATGAATCGAAATACAAAGTTCTTTTTAAGGTTAATTCACCTGCAGATGTAAAAACATTATCCATAAACGATCTTAAAACACTTTGTGTAGAAATCCGTGAATATATGGTTGATGTAATTTCGCAGATAGGCGGACACTTCGGAGGCGGACTTGGCACTGTTGAACTTACAGTTGCGCTTCATAAAGTGTTTGATACTCCGAACGATCTGATCGTTTGGGATACAGGTCATCAAGCTTATCCGCACAAGATTTTAACCGGCAGACGGGATCAACTAAAAACAATTCGAAGATTGAATGGAATAAGCGGATTTCTAAAACGAACCGAAAGTGAATACGATGCATTTGGGGCCGGGCATGCTTCAACATCAATATCCGCCGCACTCGGTATGGCTGTTGCTCGCGATCTTCAGAATACCAACAAAAAAGTTATTGCAGTTATCGGTGATGGAGCGATGACCGGAGGAATGGCTTACGAAGCGATGAATAATTCCGGAATAATTAAAAGTAATTTGATAGTTGTACTGAATGATAACAATATGTCAATCGCTCCAAATGTTTGGCAGCTTTCAAATTATTTCAGCGAGATGATCGCTCATCCGGAATACAATAGACTCAAAGGAGCGATCTGGGATCTAACAGGAAAACTTGACAACTTTGGCGATAGAATTAGAAGAGTGACTGCACGACTCGAATCCGGAATTAAATCTATGATCACGCCGGGTATGTTGTTCGAAGCTTTGGGATTTAGATATTTCGGACCGGTAAACGGACATAGTTTGGAACAACTAATTAAAATTTTTGAGCAGATAAAAAATCTAACCGGACCAATTCTTGTTCATGTAACAAGTGAAAAAGGGAAAGGTTATAAACCGGCAGAGAATCATGTTCAGCGATTACATGCTGCAACACCGTTTGATAAAGTAACTGGTGAATCAATTAAGAAATCCGGAGGAACTCCGGCATACACAACAATTTTTGGGGAAGCATTAGTTGAAATTGCAAAACAAAATCCAAAGGTGATTGGAATAACTGCTGCAATGCCCGATGGTACCGGGTTAGATATTTTTCAGAAAGAAATGCCGAACAGATATTTTGATGTAGGAATTGCCGAAGAACACGCTGTAACTTTTGCTGCAGGTATGGCTACTCAAGGAATTATTCCTGTGGTTGCTATATATTCTACTTTCCTTCAACGGGCATTCGATCAGATGATTCACGATGTTGCACTACAAAAACTACACGTTGTTTTTGTTTTAGATAGAGCAGGATTAGTCGGTGCAGATGGACCGACCCACCACGGTGCATTTGATCTTACTTATCTGCGTTTGATACCAAACATGGTCATCATGGCGCCGAAAGATGAAGTAGAACTCCGCGATATGCTTTTCACTGCTGTTAATTATAAGAACGGACCAATTGCAATTCGTTATCCGCGTGGTTCAGCGCTCGGAGTTCCAGTAAAAGATGGATTTACAGAAATGCAAATCGGTAAAGCTGAACGATTGGTTAAAGGGCAAGATGTTGCTCTACTTGCAGTTGGAAATATGGTTGAGTATGCAAAAAAATCTTCCGAAAAATTATTGGCTGAAGGTATTCGTTGCGAAATAATCAATATGAGGTTCATTAAACCTCTTGATGTTGATATTTTGAATGATGTAGTTACTCGATTTGACAAAATTGTGACTCTTGAAGAAAGTACAATTGTAGGCGGATTTGGAACCGGTGTGCTGGAATATCTTGCCGAGAGAAATTTAAAGAATGATATTCTTAGAATAGGATTACCGGATAAATTTGTTGATCATGGAACTCAAGAAGAATTGCACAAGCTGATCGGTATAGATCCGGATGGTATTGTTGAAAAAATTAAAAAATTTCTTAGCACAAAAATAAATCAAGGTGTTGTAGCTTAATGGAAAAAACAAAAGTTGCCGTTATCGGTCTTGGCGGAATCGCCCAGCTAGTTCATTTACCAATATTATCAAAATTGATGAATGTCCAAATTTCTGCAGTTGCTGATATAAAAAAGAATCAGCTTAATTCAGTGAGTGAAAAATTCAATATTGAAAAACACTATACTGACTATAAAGAGATGCTTGATAAAGAAGAAATCGAAGCTGTTATAATTGCAACACCAACTAATACTCACTTAGAAATTGCTTTAGATTGCCTAAAAGCAAACAAACATATCTTGATAGAAAAACCAATTGCACGAAATGTTTCAGAAGCAAAGCAGATAAATGCGGCATCAAAGAAATATAAAAAACAAGTAATGGTTGGAATGAACTTACGTTATCGTCCGGATGCTATGTTGATGAAAAGTTTAGTTAATAGCGGTGAACTGGGAGATATTTTTTATATCCGCTGCGGGTGGTTAAGAAAACAAAGCAATGAGCAAAAATGGTTTATTAATAAGAGCCAATCCGGCGGCGGTGTAATAATTGATCTTGGTATTTTGATTCTTGATTTGGCGCTCTGGATTTTGAATGATAAAAAGATTAAAAGTGTTTCCGTTCAAAAATTTAATCACAATACAAAAGATGTGGAGGATTCCGCAATCGGATTAGTCCGTTTCGATGACGATCGTGTTATCAGTTTTGAAGTAAGTTGGGGATTACATTCGGAATGGGATAAATTTCATCTTGCGGCATTTGGTACCGAGGGCACGGCGCATCTTAATCCATTACGTGCATATAAGCGAATGGAATCAAGTCATATAGATTATACAATAGCTAGCCAAGCTAATCAGACTAATCTTTTTAAGAAATCCTACGAAAATGAATTAAAACATTTCATCGGAGTAGTACGGGAGAATACGCCTGTAATATCAACAGGAGATGACGCAGTTACATTAATGAAATTGTTAGAAGCATTGTATAAATCTGCAAAGCATAAAAAAGAAATTAATCTGTAGTAATTATGCAAACAAAAATTCTATTAGTTGATGATGAAAAAGATATTGTGGAATTTCTTTCATATAACTTGATCCAAGAGGGATTTAAAGTAATCACTGCCTTTAATGGTAAGGAAGCATTAGAAAAAATTTCTCAAAAACCGGATTTGATTATATTAGATGTTATGATGCCTAAGATGGACGGTTACGAAGTATGCACTAAAATCAGAAGTATGGAGGAATTTAAAAATACACCAATTATGTTTCTAACCGCGAAAGCAAGTGAACAAGATGAAGTACTCGGACTGAATATCGGTGCAGATGATTTTATTCAAAAACCAATCTCTCCAAAAAAATTAATTGCTAGAGTTAAATCAAATCTCCGCAAGTTGGAAACAGCACAAAATGAAACTGATTCCACCACAGAAATTAAAGTTGGACCTATAACAATTGATAAGGAAAAATATTCTGTTTCTCTCGCAGGAAAACAGATAGTATTTCCGAAAAAAGAATTTGAAATACTCGCTTATCTTGCATCTAATCCCGGTAAAGTTTTTCATAGGGATAAAATACTTAATGATATTTGGGGCTCTGAAATTTTTGTAGTAGAAAGAACTATAGATGTTCATGTTAGAAAGATAAGAGAGAAGCTCGGCGATTATGCTGATCTGATTGAAACAATAAAAGGTGTGGGGTATCGGTTTAAGAGCGATGAGTAATCTCAAGAAATATTTTTCCTCAACAAAAAGAATAATTCCGACAATTTATTCTGTCACAACAATTCTAATAATTTTGTTTTCTTTTTTCTTCAGCTTCACTTTAGTACAATTACTTGAAACAATTTTATTTTTTGCCATTCTGGATTTTCTTTTAATTTTATTAATCAGTAAAAATAGAAAAGATGAATTAATAACAATTAAAAATGTAATTGAAAAGATCCGTACAAATACTTTCCACTCAGCTGATGAAATCAAATTAGGAAACGACTTAAAAGAATTGGAAGACGAAATAAAATCAATGTTTTTGCGAACTCAGAACGATATAACTAATTTGAAGAGACTTGAGCAAGTTCGTACAGAATTTTTAGGAAATGTTTCCCACGAACTTCGTACGCCGATTTTTGCAATTCAAGGTTACATAGAAACATTACTTGATGGCGCAATCAACGATGAGAACGTGAACAAGTCATTTTTACAAAAAGCTAATCAGCATACTATTAATCTGAATAATCTTCTCAATGATTTGATTAATATTTCAATGATGGAATCCGGGCAGATGCTTATGAGCTTCCGTTATTTCAATGTTCATGAATTTTTAGAAGGAATAATTCACGAACTTAGACCAAATGCGACAAAAAAAAATCTTGAATTAAATCTTATTCAGTTTGAACACAGACTTCAACTGTTTGGAGATAAGCAGAGATTAAGACAAGTAATGACCAATCTGATTCAAAATGCATTGAAGTATACAGAAGTTGGGAATGTTGATGTTGGTGTTATTGAAGAAGAAAATACCGGAAGAATTTTTGTCCGTGATACGGGAATTGGAATCTCCGGTAATGATATCAATCGGATTTTTGAAAGATTCTATCGAGTAGATAAAGACAGATCAAGAGAAATGGGTGGAACAGGTTTAGGGTTAGCAATTGTTAAGCATATTGTAGATGCGCATGGTTCAAAGATTGAATTAGCTAGTAATTTAGGAAAGGGGAGCGAATTTTCATTTTGTTTGAAGAAATGATAATTACAATTCATTAATAATTAGTCCAAAAACAAAACTTTTTTCATAAAATCCTATCTCAGAATTTAATTCATCAATTAATTGACATAAATAAGAGGTTTACCTTATATTTACGGCTCAAAAATTGAGTGTTTGGAGGAAGAATGTTTGCAGTTGTTGATATCGCTGGGCAGCAATTTAAGGTACTTGAAAACAACAAGTATTACGTCCCACGATTACAAGCAGAACCTAATGCCGAAGTCACGTTTGATTCTGTATTGATGTTAGGTGATGATAAATCTACTAAAGTTGGTACACCTACAGTTAAAGGTGTAAAGGTTTATGCTAAGGTTTTAGAGCATCTTAAAGATGAAAAAGTAATTGTGTTCAAAAAGAAAAGAAGAATTTCTTATAGAAGAAAGAACGGACACAGACAACTATTAACTAGAATAGAAGTTACTAAGATTTCTTAGTAGCGGAGGATTTTTCAATGGCACATAAAAAAGGTCAAGGTTCATCTCGTAACGGTCGCGATAGCAATCCGCAGTATCTTGGAGTAAAAGCTTTCGGCGGTGAGAAAGTTACGGCAGGTTCAATCCTTGTTAGACAAAAAGGAACAAATTTTCATCCCGGTAAAAATGTAAAGTTAGCCGGTGATCATTCACTTTTTGCAACTGTAAATGGTGTTGTAAAGTTCGAAAGAAAAAAGAACGATCGGCAATTCATCAGCGTTTACGAAGCGACAGCATAAAGATATTTTACATAAGTAATAAATAAAAAAATCCGGCATAAGCCGGATTTTTTGTTTACTTATAGAAATAATTTTAAAAACCAAGTCTCGTCATAGCTTCAACTAATTCTTTGACTGCTTTAACTGAATTATCAAGAGCAGCTTGTTCTTCAGCATCAAGTTTGAATTCGATAATTCGTTCAACTCCGTTAGCTCCTAATACAGCCGGTACGCCAACATAAAAACCTTTCACTCCAAATTCACCGTTAAGATATGCGCAAGTTGGAAGAACTCTTTTCTCATCATATAAAATTGATTCAGTCATAGCAATAGCAGAAGAAGCGGGTGAATAGAAAGCGGAACCGGTCTTCAATAATTTAATAACTTCGCCGCCGGCCATTTTTGTTCTGTTAACCATTGCATCCATAACTTCTTTTGCTTTGTTCTTATCGTTGTATTTTCTTTCAAGCAATTCCATAACCGGAAGACCATTTACATTTGCATATCGAACGATGGGAACCATTGTATCGCCGTGTCCGCCCATCACCATTGCATTAACATCTTTAACCGAAACGCCAAGTTCCCATGCGATGAAAGTTGCAAAACGTGATGAATCAAGAACGCCTGCCTGTCCAATAACACGATTAGTTGGGAAGCCGGTTATTTTTTGAAATAGCGTTACCATTGCATCAAGAGGATTTGAAATTACAATTACGATTGCATTAGGCGCGTATTGTTTTACGTTTTCGGCAACCGTTTTCATAATTTTTGCGTTTGTTACAAGAAGGTCATCTCGGCTCATGCCGGGTTTTCTTGGAAGTCCTGCGGTGATAATCACAAGATCGGATCCTTCAATATCTTTGTAGTCATTCGTTCCTCTAAGATTAACATCAAACAAATCAACTCTGGATGCTTCAACTATATCAAGTGTTTTACCTTGAGGAAGGTCTTCTACGATATCAAATAAAACAACATCACCTAATTGTTTTTGAGCGATCAATTGTACAAGTACTCCGCCGATCTGTCCGCCGCCGATTAAAGCGATTTTTTTTCTTGCCATTTTATTCTCCAATTGAAATGAATAAATAGATATACATGCAAAATATATGAAGAATGGGTTCAATTTTCATTAAACAAAATTGAACTAAAAATACCGATGGTATTACTTTAAGTTGATTTCTAGAATTGCTTCGGTGCCGGTAGGAGTAAAATTATATCTTAGATCGTTCAAAAAAGAACGCATTATGTGAATCCCTCTGCCGTTATCCTTCAAAATATTTTCCGGTTTGGTTGGGTCCGGTACGGAATCAATATTAAAACCTTTTCCTTCATCTTTAATAATAACGGTCATTTTATTTTCATAAACGATAACAGTGATCTTCACTTTTTTATTAATGTCGAATTTATTTCCATGGACTATACTATTTGAGGCAGCTTCGGAAAAAGAAAGTGCTAAACTGTTTAGTTTATTTTCATTTAAATTATATTTTTTTGCCAGTTCAATTATAAACTCTTCAAGTTCAGGTAAAAGTTCAGGATCGCTCTGGATTTCTTTCTCGTAAATTATTTCCGGCAAGTTTTCTCCGTCAATTAATTCAATCATTTGTGTCTAAAAATATAACTACTTGTTCATTCTTACAATAGAAAATCTTGAGAATTAAAAATAATTCTAAATCTTATAATTAAGCTTTATGCTCATATTTGCCATCTCGCGGTTCGTGTTGTCTTCTGACTTAATAAACTCATACCAGCCGTAAAACTTAAGATTAATCCTCTCACCAACCGTGTAACTAATTTCAGCAAGCGGCCCAATGCTTCTATAATCGGAGACTTTAATTTTTTCAATTCCTTTCTTAAAATTGAATGTCTCTAATGAAAAGTAACGAATGCCTAATCCGATGCTAAGCGACTGAAACTCATAATAAATTTTTGGATCAGCATATTGTTCACTTAAATAACGTAACGGTTTACTAGAAAAACTTGACCACTTAAAATCACCTTGCTCGGATAGTTTTAGATAGCCGGAAAAAAATAGCCGGATCTTGCGGCTCAATTTATAATCGGAAGAATCTCTAAAAACAAATTGGCGGAATGAGTAACTCCTAAAATTTGGATTGAGTTCTTCATAATCGAAGACAGTGTAATTTGCCGATACTTCAGCAGAATTTGATGATGAAAAATATCCGGTTGTAAAAGCACCACCTGAAGAAATCTTTAAGGTTCTCTTATTATTGTTATTAGAACTGCGCTGCGCAAAAATATAAACTATTTTATTTAAGCTTCCTTCAAGATTGACAAAAATTCTAAAGAAGGGATTGAATTCTTTTTCTAATAGTATTCTGCCGATTGATAGCAGCTCATCCCGGTCATCATAATTAAGATTGCTTGGAGTATCGTACTTTAATTTTCTATGGAAAATGCTGAAAGTAATTTTATCATTACGGGATAAGTTTATTTTGCTGAATAGTGAAATATTTGCAAACTGAGAAGTGTTATTCTTTTGCTGCTCAATCGTATTTCGTTCATCAATAATAATGTTATTGAGTTCTTCTATAAACATCGGTTGATGTTTTTCGTCTCTCTCGGAGAATGTAAAACGGAATGATAAATTAAAATCATTTGCTAGGTAATCTGCTGTTGATGCAAAATCAATACGCGATTCTTCAATGCGTGTATCATAATTTGTGTTTGCAACGTTAGTGAAAGATATGTAGCGAGTATTCCTGTCAATCCTGCGCCATGCAATACGACCCTGGATGTCGAATGATAGAGGAGAGTTTGCGGGTGTGAATTTTATCCTGTCTTGAATTGAGTAATATGATTCTATTCTGCTTTGAATGTTATTTGTAATATTAAATTGAGCTGCAGTTATAGGATCTGCTGTAAAGTAAAAATCTTTTCTCTGTTGTGAATAGTCTGCTGATATTGAGTTGTGAAAACTTTCCTCAAACGTACTATTTAGATCAAAATTTATTAAACGCAGATAATTTTTCCTTGGAGAAATATCTTCGTTTTGAAATTTCATAAGGGATGATAAATCAAAATCTCCGAAATTGTATTTATTAATATTTAATTCCGAGCCATACACAAATCCGTTATTCGTTTCACCTATTTGATTGTTCTGTGAAAATCCGGCGAACGGAGTAATCTCAATATTGTTTACCGGGAGGAATTTTGTAAATACTGTAGTTGTAAGAAGAGACGTTTTATTTATTGCTAATGCCCGATCATCGGTATAAAAATTATTATTGATCAGCATGCCCAGCTTAAACTTCTCTGATAGATCGTACTGTCCCAAAGCCCAAAGGAATTGTTCATCTTTAATGTTTTTGGATGATGATTTAGTAACAGTTGAGTTAAAGTTTTCTTTTATCCCGAAAAATAATTTATCCGAACCGAGATAATATTTAAGAAATGTGCTGTAATTATAAGTGTTGAGTTGTTTATCGAAATTATTGATTATCTGTTTATCACTGAAACTCGATTTAGAAAAACTCAAACTGTCTTTTCCTATTTGAGCAGGAAGAATAGAGTTAATCAAAAGAAGAATAAAATATATTAGGACTAGTTTTTTCAAGTAATTCATCTATTTAGTATGGAATATAAGTAAATGTAAAACTTCCGCTAAAACTGTTCGGATCTATTTCACTTGAAGTATAAGTAAATACGCGCCAGGTATAGGTCTTTGACGATTCAAGCTGAATACCGGATGCATTAATTTTGATTTCTTGATCTAATAATTCTGAAGTAAAATTAAATTCTTTCACTGTTCCATAAACTTCATTGGATTGAATTACCAATTTATATGTAGCCGGCAGAGAAACTGTTTTGAATCGAAATTCTGTTAACTTATTAATAATGGAATTATTCGATGGGAATATAAGTGTTGGTGAATTTAATACTACATCGCTAATTACCAGTGTTGAAGGACTTTTTAATAATCCTTTATCTACAGCTTTAATTTTATAGTAATACTTTGTTAACAGTATAATGTTTTTAGTATCGGAATAAGAAGTAAGCTGTGTAAAATCTAAGTAGTGTAAAGTATCTGCATCAAAGGATTCTGTTGTGCTTCTATAAATGTAATATCCTTTAATATCTGTGTCTGAAGGTGGATCCCAATAAAGAAGAATGGCTGGAACCGGAGACCAATTGCGTGCATTAATTCTAAGATTGCGCGGAGATAATGGTGCGTAAATATTAATTGGTTTCGCAAAAACAAAATCCGTCATTGGACTTTCAAGACCAAATGAATTGACGGCACTGATCTTATAATAATAAGTTGAATCATATTCTAAATGCTCATCAATAAAATAATTATCATTTACCTGTATTATGAAAATGAAATTATTCGGTTTATTAATACTCCGGTAAATTTTATATCCTTTAATATTGCTTTCAGAATTTTTATGCCACTCAATACCGATCTTTCCATCTTGAGCTCCGAAGACTTGCAGATCAGTTGGAATTGCCGGAGGTTTTCCGTCATCAATGGGTTCTATCAAACTCTCACGACTGCAGCTTAAGAATAATACAGATAGCAGCGAAAGAATTATGAATTTAAATTGTAAACGCATATCCTCGTTTAGGTATGATTATATTTTTAAATCCAGCCATCTCAAGATGATTTTTGTAAATCTCTTGTTGATCAATTTCTCCATGTACAAGAAAAATATTCTGCATTCTTTCCTTATCAAGCTTTGAAGTATAATTAATTAACTCATTGGCATCTGCATGAGCGCTGAAAGACTGCATTACAATTACTTCAGCATTAACATTATACTCATCTCCCAAAATGTTGACCTTCTTTTCACCATCAATAAGCTTTCTGCCAAGTGTATTTTCTGCAGAATATCCAACCATTAAAACAATATTATTAGGATTTTCAATGTTGTTAACAAGGTGATGTAAGATACGCCCTGCTTCGCACATACCCGAGCTAGACATTATAATGCATGGACCGGCAACGTCATTGAGTCTTTTTGATTCTTCAACGCTTGTTATGTAAGTAAGCCGATTAAATCCAAACGGATCTTCATTCTTAAGAAGAAACTCGGCAGTTTCAGAATCAAAACATTCGGGATGAAGACGAAAAACGGAAGTTGCATTTACAGCGAGCGGGCTGTCAACATAAACGGGAATTCTTCCTGCTTTACCATTCTCAAAAATTTTATGCAATGAATAAACAATTTCTTGAGTTCTTCCAACGCTAAAAGCCGGAATAATAATTTTAGATTTATTACTTATTGCTTTAGAAATTACAGCTGCTAAGGCGCCTTCAGAATTTGTTGCGCTCTCATGAAGTTTTCCGCCATAAGTACTTTCGCAAATAAAATAATCAACACTCGGAATATTTTCCGGATCTTTTAGAATTGGAAGATTCGGTCTTCCAAGATCACCGGAAAATGCGAGGTTAGTAATTTTTCCATCTTCTTTAATTGTAAGCGTAACAATTGCTGAACCAAGAATATGTCCGGCATCATAAAACCTAAGTGTAATGCCGGGGACAATTTCGTACTCTTGATGATAATTTAATCCAACAAAAAGATCTAATGCTTTTACGGCATCGTCTTGAACATATAGCGGTTCAAAAAGTTTTTTCCCGAGACGCTTTCTCTTTTTGTTTACAAATTCAACATCTTTTTCCTGGATGTGCGCGCTGTCTTGAAGCATAACAACGGAGAGATCGCGCGTTGCAAAAGTTGAATAGATCTTTCCATGGAATCCATTTTTAAAAAGTGTAGGTAGATTTCCAGCATGATCAATATGGGCATGAGACATGATCACAAAATCAATATCTGATGGATTGAAAAAATTAAATGATCTGTTTATTTCAAAAGCATCTTTTCTTTTGCCTTGATAAAGACCGCAATCGAGTAAAAAATTTGCTTGTTTAGTTTTGATATAATGCATTGAACCGGTTACAGTTTGTGCAGCACCGATAAATTGAATTTCCATTTCTTTCCCGAATTTTGTTAACAAACTATCCAAAGTTTGTTTGAGATTCAATTCACTGGATTATTACATTTTTAGAAAGGATGGTAGTAGTTTCAAGCACGAATGATTTTATAATTCTTATAACCAAGATAGATTTCCCGGGCTGCAGTTTTTACAACAGTTGCAGTTGGAACTGCAAGAAGCATCCCGAAAACGCCAAGTGTTTCGCTTCCAATAAGAATCAGTAAAATTATTACAAGCGGATGCATATCGGTACTTTTAGAAAATACATTTGGCTGAATAAATCCGTTATCAATTGCATAAATACAAGCAAACATAAAAAGAATGCTTGGTATCATCGAGAAATCACCAAATTGAATGATTGAAATAATGATTGCAGGGATTCCGCCAATTATCGGACCGAAGTAAGGAATTAAATGTCCTATACCGGCGATAAAGCCAATTGAAATCGCATTATTAATACCCAAAATATATAATCCAATGCCGCTTAAAATTCCAACAGCTGATGCATCAAAGATCCAACCGCGGACAAATCTTCCGAGTTGATAAGATATTTTTCTTACAACTGAGTAAGAAACTTCAAAGTACTTGTTAGGCATAATGTTTATGATACCGCGCATTAATCGTTTATTATCTTTAAGTAAGAAAAATGACATGAACGGTACGATAACTAAAATTGCAATAATGGAAACAATACTATAAAAGATCTCGTTGATATTATTAATCCAGCTGAAAATTACATTTTGGAAAAAACTTGTGATTTTCTGAACGAAGTTTACAGAGTTGAGAAATGGAAAAGAATGTTTCAATGTTTTCTCAAATTTCCCGATTACAAGTTCTAAATTTTCTTGTGATAATGTTCCTCCAAGATTATTTAACTGGTTTACAATCTTGGGCAATAAAAACGAAACTCCGCTAAAGATCAATACACAAACTGTTATAAAAACTATCAAAACAGAAAGAGTTCTGTTTATTCGTCCCTTTTCTAGAAAATCTACGACCGGGTTAATTATCATTGAAAGAAGAATGGAAACAACAAGAATTGCTAAAATATTTGCAAATATATATGAGAGATAAACTATTAGACAAACAGAAAGTGTAATGAGAACTATAGTTTTAATTTTCTTTATTTGTAATTCGCTTAACTGCATAACAACAATCTTTTAATTACTAATACAATATTCCGATTTCTACAGAGAAATTCAATTTGATTTGTTAAAGCTAAAAAAACTTATTTGTTAAACGAATCCGTGTTACTGAAATTCCATATATTTGTAATGAAATTTTCAACAATATTGGAATATGATCATGGCTGAAATTGAATTACTAAATCAAATTAGAACAAAAGCCGCACAAAGGAAAAAAACTATAGTTCTCCCGGAATCGCATGATGAAAGAGTTTTACGAGCCGCAGAAATCTTAACGAAAGGAAAAGTTGCCTCTATAATTACACTTGGTAACGAAGATAAAATTAGAAACGATGCAAAAAAGATCGGGGTTGATCTTCAGGGAATAAGAATAATTGATCCCGACAAAGCCGACAAGTTAAGCGACTTCACAAATTATTTTTTCAATTTACGAAAGCATAAAGGAGTAACAATTGAACAAGCCCGCGAAACAATGCGTCGCGATATTTTCTTCGGGGCAATGATGGTTCGCGAAGGAATGGCTGATGGAAGTGTCTCGGGTTCTTTTGCTACAACTGCTGATGTTATGCGCGCTTCAATTTTTTGTGTTGGAATGAAAGAAGGAATATCAATTGTTTCCAGTTTCTTTTTAATGGTATTCCCCGATGTAGTTTACAGTTTTGCAGATTGTGCAGTAAACCCAAATCCTGATGCAATGCAGCTTGCTGATATTGCTATCTCGACTGCAGAGAACCATAAAAAATTAACGGGTGAAGAACCATACATAGCTATGCTTTCTTTTTCAACTAAAGGCAGTGCAGAGCACGAGTTGGTTGATAAAGTTCGTACAGCAACAAAACTTGTTCAAGAAAAACGTCCCGATCTAAAAGTTGACGGTGAGCTTCAATTTGATGCTGCAATAGTTGACGGAGTTGGTAAGAAAAAAGCTCCTGGCAGTTCTGTCGCCGGGCGAGCAAATGTTTTAATTTTTCCGGATTTGAATTCCGGTAATATCGGTTACAAAATTGCTCAACGTCTTGGTAAAGGGGAAGCAGTGGGTCCAATTAATCAAGGTTTGAAAAAGCCATTCTTTGATCTAAGCCGTGGCTGTAGTGTTGATGATATTGTTAACACGGCTGCAATTGCTTGCTTAATGGCGGAGTAGTTGCTAATCTTATTATTGGGGGAGGTTAAAAGTCAGTTGAAACATAGTTGATTTTCCAAAGTAGATATGTTATTTTTTAAATATATGAAGGATAAGAAAGTGCCGGAGATTTGTAGATTTTATGGTATTGTAATAAGAATGTTTTTTAACGAACATAATCCTCCACATTTTCATGCACAGTACGGAGAGTATATTGCACAAGTGAAGATTGATAATGCTGAAATTATTGAGGGCTATCTCCCTCAAAGGGCTATTAGCTTAATTCAGAATTGGGTCCAATTACATCGTAACGAATTATATGAAAATTGGTCTAATTGTCAGCAAAATAAAAAGTCGTTTAAAATAGAGCCACTTGATTGAGGTTGACTATGAAAAAATTATTATCGGCAGCATATATAGGAAATTTTCAAATATTACTTTTGTACCAGGATGAACAGCCCAGGATTTTTGATTTTCGCGAAAAACTAAATTATAATCTTGGGGATTTTGAAGACTTAAAGGATGAAAAAGTTTTCCAATCATATAAGATTTTGAAAGAGTGGAACACGCTTGAATGGGAAAATGGCTATGACATTTCTCCGGAAATCCTTTACAATTCAAGTAAACCTGCTGTTGTTTCTCGTGTAGTCTAAAATTATTCTACTAACTAAATTTATCCTGTTCTCGGCTACTGCCCCAGAGTTAATGGTATTGTAAACACAGCAGCAATTGCTTGTTTAGCTGCAGATTAGTTTTACTATTAAAGGGGACGAAACTCTTTCGTTCCCTTAATTTATAATTCATATTGCGCCTTAATCCGCCATACCTTACTTTAAATTCAGAAAGAAAAGTATTTATCATTATTAAATAGCAAAATGTATGGTGGGTAAAACATCAGAAAGGAAAACTAAGATGAAAAAATATCATGATGTTGGCTGTGTAATTGTATCTAAAGATAAATTGAAGTTGTTGATTGACGGGCATAACTATGAGTTTATCCTTGCTTCTATTTCAAATAAACTTCAGAAAGCTAATGAACAAGAAAGAAATAGTTATAAAATCTCTCCTTCCGGTTACGGTATCAGTTGGTCTATGGTTGATGAGGATATTTCGATTGATGGTTTACTGAAACTTAGAGTTTCTCGTAGAAAGAAAATCAAACGTACTCTTTTATAATCATATTGCACTAATCTGATAGACTGAAAATATTGTGAACACATCTGCTATTGCTTGTCTGGCTGCTGATTAGATTTTTTGTTAAAGGGGATTGTGTGAGGTCTGTAAAATGTAAAATACTTCTTGACAACCTTCTTCTATAAATTTAAGTTGATGTAGGGATAATCTTCTTAAACTTCTTTCTACCCCGGGGAAAATATGAAAACTACTTTTTTGAAATAGTTTACTAGTAGTATGATTAATAGTTATACCACGTAATAAAATGAATAAAAAAGATCAAGAAAAATTAATTCTCCAAAAGTTTATAAATGTTTATAAAGAGCAATTCAATGATCTGGAAAGTATTGAGATATTGGAGAATTCTAAGGCGAAGCTCTTATTCCCAAATTATAATGGTGAGAACCCAGACTGCATTGTTTTGTTGAATGGGAAATATATTGCAATAGAACTTTTCGAGTTGGTAAGAAATAATGTTGAGACATTAAATCTAAATCATTCAGAAGAAAACTTAGATATTAAAAATGCTGCGCATTTACATTCCATTAGAGAAAAAAACAATAATCATTCTTTCTATATGATGGAAGATCTTGCTGTTGTTGCAATCGAAAGGATCAATTATAAAATAGAAAATAAATTAAAGAATTACGTTAATTGCCCCATATGGTTAGTCGGGCATTCATCAAAACCCTTTAACTGTTCTTTACTACTTCCATACTTTGAAGATAAAATTGAGAATAAAGTCGCAGAATATATAGCAAGTAAAATTCTTAAAGATAATCGTATTGAGAAAATATGGTTATTAGAATTATTTGGAGAAACTTTATTATTAGAAATTAAATAACGTGGTATAACCCACGTCTCCGCCCGTTTCTCGAATCGGTTGTAGTGAGTTTATCGGGTTTGGTTTTTCAGTGCAAGTTGCTCTTTAATTGTGTGATTAGTTAATAAACTGATTTTTAATAAAAATTTGTGTTGACAAAACCGCCATTGTTGTTCTGGGCGGCGGACTAAACGTAACAAAGTTATGCATCAAATAGTTTTTGGAGAAATCAATGAAAGCAAAAAATATATTTTTCTGTTTTCTTATCTTTCTATCAATCTCAGCAAGTATAACAAAAGCACAATGGGCTCAATTGAATGGGCCTTATGGTGCATCGATCAAGACATTAGCTATAAGTGGAAATAATATTTTTGCAGTAACTAATGTTGGTGTTTTTCTTTCAACTGATAATGGTATAAATTGGAATGCGGTTAATAACGGCTTGACGGCAACACTCTTTAGCTGCATAGCCATCAATAATAACAATATTTTTGTTGGAACTAGTGATAGGGGCATTTTTCTTTCTACGAATGATGGTTCAAGTTGGACTGCCGTTAATGACGGGTTAACGGAAACAAATGTTAATGCTTTAGCGATCAGTAATAATAATATCTTCGCAGGGACTGGTAATAGAGGAGTATTTCTTTCTACGGATAATGGTTTAACTTGGAAAGCGGCTAATATTGGATTACCAACCAATAATTATATTTTTTCAATTTTGGTTAATGGGAATAATATATTTGCTTCATTTGGGGGTGGTAAAGGAGTATTTCTTTCTACTAACAATGGATCAAGTTGGAAATCAGTTAGTATCGGATTGCCATCGAATGGTGCTGTAAATGTATTAGCTATCAGAGGAAATAATATTTTTGCTGGGACTAGTGATCAAGGTGTTTTTCTTTCAACTGATAATGGTTCGACATGGTTACCTGTTAATAATGGATTATCCTCGATTGCAAATATTCGTGCATTTGCAATCAATGGAAATCATATTTTTGCAGCGACTTGGACCGATGGAGTATTTCTTTCAACCGACGATGGTTTAAATTGGACTCCAGTTAATAACGGATTGACAAATGTTAATACAGTTTCATTAGCTACCATTAATAATTATATCCTTGTCGGAACCTATACAAATGGTATTTGGAAACGCCTTCTCTCAGAAATGAGCATTTTTTACAGTGTAGTTACTGTTTCTAATCCATCAAATGGCGGGACTACGAATGGAGCAGGAATTTATACACCAGGACAAAGCATTTCAATAACAGCAACTCCAACTAATGATTATTATTTTGTTAATTGGACAGAGGGAGGTACAATAGTATCTACAAATGCTAGTTATCAATTTAACATAAGTAATAATCGAACATTAGTAGCAAATTTTTCTGCAATTCAGTATAATGTTACGACAGCATCTAGTCCGAACAACGGGGGGACAACTACTGGTGGAGGTTCATACAACTCTGGAAGTCAGGTAACTGTTGTAGCGACTGCGAATAGCGGATACAATTTTGTAAACTGGATTGAAGGAATTGGAGAAGTATCTAAAAATCAAAATTATCAGTTCATTATAAAAGGAAACAGAAATCTTGTTGCCAATTTTGTTCAAATACCGATTTTATCTGTCACCCCCGATTTCGTAACTTTAAATTCACAGGCAAACGTAGCAGTTTTTATAGTAACAAATTCTACATCAGGCGGTACGATGAATTGGACAGCTGTATCAAACGCTAGTTGGATAACAATCACAAGTGGGAAAAGTGGAACGAATAGCGATGTAATTAATCTAGTGATAAATGCAAATACAGGTAATGCTAGAGTTGGAACAATTACAATAACAGCTCCAAGTGCTATAGGAAGCCCTAAGGTAGTGGAAGTAAGACAATCAATGACGACGAATATTGAGGAATTAGGAATAGGAAAACCTATTTCTTTTAACCTATCCCAAAACTATCCCAACCCATTTAATCCGAGCACAACAATTAAATTCTCAATTCCTAATTCGCAATTCGTAACTCTCACAGTTTATGATATGCTTGGAAGAGAAACAACAACCCTTGTCAATGAAGAAAAGATACCAGGCGATTACGAAGTAAAATTTAATGGAAGTAAACTTTCAAGTGGAGTATATTTTTACAGAATTCAAACGGGTACATACAGTGATACAAAGAAATTTATTTTGATGAAATAGTATAAAATAGAAAACCCGGTTTCAAAAGGATCGGGTTTTTTTATGTTTTGGAAAATAAATGTAATTGATAGTTATTAATAATGATTATAACTTTATATCAAACAATGAGGCATATATATGAAATTATATAATTACAAAATAATTATAGAAGAATGCGAAGAAGGCGGCTTTTATGCTGAATGCCCTGCTTTTCCGGGTTGTCATATTGAAGGAGAAACCTACGAGGAAACCATGAAAGAGATGAAAGAAGCAGTAAAAAATTTCATAGAAGATTATAGATCGAGAAATGAAGAATTTCCTTCCGATAATTTTTTAGTAACCTCAATTCAAATAGCAGTATGACAAGTGTATTCCCAGATGTTAATTCAAAACAGATAGTAAAAGTTGTTGGGCAGCTTGGTTTTGAATTTGTTCGACAAAGCGGAAGCAGTCACGCTATTTACCGGAGAACAAGCGACAATAAAAGAACTACAATCCCAATTCATGGCAGAAAATCATTGAAAAGAAAAACAATAAAATCAATCTGTAAGGATATTGGCATTACCTTAGAAAAAATGAAAGACTTACTTTAATTTTTTAAAGATAAAGCCCGGTTCCCAATAGCTCGGGTTTTATTTTTGAAAGAACAACTTTCAAGCTGTCCCTTTATACTCACGCGATAATTTCCCCACGATTTTGAACTAATCCTCCCCAAAATCAGTTTTACAATTAAACAAAGAAAGGAAAGCAATGAAAGCATTTAGATACGTATCATATTTATTGTTTTTACTCGGGTTATCGTTTAATGCATCGGCAAAAAACAGTGGCAGTGAATCTTCAAATGACAACATTAAAGATATAGTAGTAAAAGATATGAATGGCAAAGAAGTTAAACTTTCTGATTATAAAGGAAAAGTTTTATTAATTGTTAACGTTGCCAGCAAATGCGGCTACACTCCGCAGTACACCGGTTTGGAAACAATCTATAATAAATACAAAGATAAAGGTTTTGAAATACTTGCATTTCCATGTAATGATTTTGGCGGACAAGAACCCGGAACGAACGAAGAGATAAAAGAATTTTGCTCAACTAAGTATGACGTTACCTTTAAGTTATTTGATAAAGTTAAAGTTCTTGGTGATGAAAGATCTCCACTTTATTCCCGGCTTATTAATAATAATGTTACGGAGAATGGTGATATAAAATGGAACTTCGAAAAATTTTTAATTGGGAAAGAGGGTAATGTTGTTAGTCGTTTTAGAAGTAAAATAAAACCGGAAAGTGATGAATTAACTGCAGCGATTGAGAAAGAATTGGCAAAATAATGTTAGTAAATGTCATTGCGAGTATCCGGCTAAGCCGGAGACGAAGCAATCTAAATTTAGATTGCTTCACTCACTTTGTTCGTTCGCAATGACAATTACATTTTCCCCCAATTTTATTCTTCAGCTACTAGAATATTTGCATTTTCATTTTTCTTCAATGGCGGACGCTCGAAGATAATAGTCATCTGTTTATAATTATTTGCTAATGATTCGTGAATCTGATCCCATGTAAAACGCCATGTCCAATTTCCACCAACGGTACTTGGCAGATTCATTCGAGCTGCATTATCTAAATTCAAAATATCCTGCATAGGAATTACACAAATATTTGAAACAGAACTATAAGCCGCACGGATTAATTCGTATGTCATGTTATCGCCATAATAATTAAAATATTTTTGTGCCCACTCATAAATACCGGAATGTTTCTTCCTTTCAGTTTCTAAAAATCCGCGTGTTGTTTCATTATCGTGAGAGCCGGTATGAACGACACAATTCTTAATATGATTATGAGGTAAGAATTTTTTATTGCCATGTTCACCTAAACCGAACTGCAAAATTTTTATTCCTGGAAAATCAAATTGATCACGTAAAGTCTCAACAGAATCAGTAATAACTCCAAGATCTTCAGCAATAATTGGTAAATCACCCAATGCTTTCTTTATGGAATTAAATAATTTTTCACCAGGCGCCTTTACCCAGCGTCCTTTAATTGCAGTTTTTGCATTCCCCGGAATTTCCCAATATGCATCAAAGCCGCGGAAGTGGTCTATTCTAATAATATCAACCATCTCCAGCAATTTTGATATTCGTTTACGCCACCATGCAAAATTATCTTTCTCCATTACTTTCCATTTATAAAGAGGATTACCCCACAGTTGTCCTGTAGCGCTAAAATAATCCGGGGGAACTCCTGCAACGAAATCTAATGAACCATCTTCGCGAACAGTAAAAAGTTCTTTGTTAGCCCATAGGTCAGCACTATCGTACGCAATAAAAATTGGTAAGTCTCCGATAATCTTTATTCCTTTCTTATTAGCATACTCTCTTATTCTTGTCCACTGTTTATCAAAAATAAATTGTAGAAATTTTTGGAATTCAATTTCTTCTTTGAGTTTATCTTTCCATTCCGAAATATTTTTTCTGAACGCAATTGATTTGTCCCATTCGGTCCAAAGTACACCGCCATGAAATTGTTTGACTGCTATGAAAAGTGAGTAATCATCGAGCCAATAATTGTTGGTTTCACAAAACGTTCCGCATTCATCTTCAATTTTTTTTTGTTTCTTCTTAAAATTCTGAAAAGCTAATCGAAGTATTTTGTATTTGAATTCTATAACGGAACCGTAATCAATCTTATGCGGATTGTAATTCGGTACATGCGAAAGTTCTTCGTTACTAAGCAGATGATCTTTTTTTAATAATTCAAAGCTGATTAATAATGGGTTACCTGCAAAAGCAGAAAAACATTGATATGGTGAATCTCCGTATCCGGTAGGACCCAATGGAAATGTTTGCCATAAAGTTTGCCCTGCGTTTTTTAAAAAATCAACAAAGCTATAAGCACTGGGTCCAAGATCGCCTATTCCAAATTTACCCGGGAGGGAAGTTGGATGTAATAAAATACCTGCAGATCGTTCTATGTTCATGAGTTCCTCAACAGTTTGTGATATAAATCGCTTATAAAAAAATAAAAAAAAAACAATATTTACTTCAAACAATTATTTAGTATTTTGCACTCAATTGCAAAGTTAATCAATTGCATAATTTTTAAAAAATTGCTCAACTGATTGCTTCAAGATATTTTTTTAGCTATGTTGGACTCACCTTCAACGAGGTAAGAAAATCGTTCCTCAAAATAATTAAATAATAAAATTACTTTCGCTTTTTATAAGAGAAAATTTTTTCAATATGCTTTTCTAAGATTGGAGTATTGAATGAAGATAAATCGTCTTTTCACTAATGCAGGAAAAGATCCTCTTGAATCAATTGAGTTTGTTAAGAGAACATCTGAAATAAAAAATCCGGATGGCTCAATTGTTTTTAGAATGGAAGATGTGTTTGTTCCCAAGGAGTGGTCGCAAGTTGCAACTGATGTTCTTGCACAAAAATATTTTCGCAAAGCCGGCGTACCGAAACTTTTAAGTAAGATAGATGAAAAAGGAATCCCGGTTTGGCTTCAACCTTCATCATCAGATAAGAAACTTGATGAACTTCCCGAGAAAGAAAGATACGGATCGGAAACAGATTCAAGACAAGTTTTTTATCGTCTTGCAGGAACGTGGACATATTGGGGATGGAAGGCAAAATATTTTGATAGCGAAGAAGATGCGAAAGCTTTTTATGATGAACATGTTTACATGTTGACAAATCAATTTGCAGCTCCAAATTCACCTCAATGGTTCAACACAGGTTTACATTGGGCTTATGGTATTAATGGTCCGTCGCAAGGTCATTATTATGTAGATTACAAAACCGGTAAACTCACTTCTTCCGAAGATGCATATACGCATCCTCAACCCCATGCATGTTTTATTCAATCAATTAGAGACGATCTTGTTAATGAAGGCGGCATAATGGATTTGTGGGTTCGTGAAGCACGTTTATTTAAGTACGGATCTGGTACCGGAACAAACTTTTCAGAACTCAGAGGACTAAATGAACCGTTAAGTGGCGGCGGAAAATCTTCGGGATTAATGTCCTTCTTAAAAATTGGCGATCGCTCTGCCGGTGCAATTAAGTCCGGCGGTACAACTCGCCGTGCAGCTAAAATGGTTACTCTCGATATTGACCATCCTGATATTCAAGAATTTATTAATTGGAAAGTAGTTGAAGAACAGAAAGTTGCCGCCTTGGTAACAGGTTCAAAAATCTTAAATCAACACCTTAACAATATTATTAAAGCTTGTTATGACGAACATCCCGAGAATGACCGCTTCAGTAAAAAAACAAATTTGAGATTACGCAAAGCAATCATTGAAGCGCGTAAATTAAATGTTCCGGAAAATTATATTGATCGCGTAATTAAACTAGCGAAGCTTGGTTTTAGATCTATTGAAATCCCGGTTTATAATGAAGATTGGAATTCAGAAGCATATTCAACTGTATCGGGACAAAATTCAAATAATTCAGTACGTGTTAATAATGGTTTTATGCAGGCAGTTTTAAACGATGATAATTGGAATTTGTATTGGAGAGTAGAAAAGAAAAAAGCAGAAAAAGATGGAAGAGAACCAAAACCTTGCAAAACACTTGGTGCAAAAGAACTTTGGGATGATATCGCTTATGCAGCATGGGCAAGTGCAGATCCTGGACTTCAGTTCGATACAACTATAAATGAATGGCACACATGTCCGGAAAGCGGATCAATTCGTGCATCTAATCCTTGCAGCGAATATATGTTCTTGGATGATACCGCATGTAATCTTGCATCTCTTAACCTTGTAAAATTTTATAATGATGACACACAAAAATTTGATATTGAAGCTTACCGTCATGCAACAAGATTATGGACCATTGTTCTTGAGATAAGTGTTTTAATGGCGCAATATCCATCAAAAGAAATTGCGCAAAAAAGTTATGAGTTCAGAACACTCGGTCTTGGTTATGCAAACCTTGGTTCATTATTGATGAGACAAGGCATTCCTTACGATAGTAAAGAATCTTCTGCAATATGCGGAGCCATCACGGCAATTATGCATATGCGTTCTTATGCAACGTCGGCAGAGATGTCAAAAGAGCTTGGCTCGTTTCCGCGCTATCAAGAAAATTCCGCACATATGTTAAGAGTTATTCGGAATCATAAACGCGCAGCTTATAATGTTAAAAAAGATGAATACGAAGGTCTATCAATTCTTCCGGTAGGAATTAATCCGGAAAATTGTCCTTCCGATCTATTACATGCTGCAAGAGAAGATTCTGATCTTGCTTTAGAGTTAGGAGAAAAGTACGGTTTCAGAAATGCACAGGTAACGGTAATAGCTCCAACCGGAACGATCGGATTAGTGATGGATTGCGATACTACTG
>Ga0265292_1000760_pt1 | contig 37205 bp, 38 predicted proteins | sample Munlanlewell296A_FD_189080 | JGI IMG/M metagenome (GOLD analysis project Ga0265292, IMG submission 189080) | Leachate microbial communities from a municipal landfill in Southern Ontario, Canada - Leachate well 296A | ecosystem: Engineered > Solid waste > Landfill > Unclassified | place: Canada... | reverse complement strand
GCAGTTCACGTAAATTGGTGTGACACGGCCGAGTTTCTTTGTTAGAATTCCGCCGATTTAATTTTATTATGGCCGATCAACAGTATTCAGCGGATCAGATTCAGGTCTTGGAAGGCTTAACGGCCGTTAGAAGACGTCCGGGAATGTACATTGGAACCACGGATATTGAAGGGCTCCACCATCTGGTGTGGGAGGTTTTGGACAATGCGATTGATGAGGCGATGGCCGGGTTTTGTAAGAATATTGAAGTGGATATTTATGAAGATGGTTCGTGCCGAGTTACAGACGATGGGCGTGGTATTCCGGTGGATAAACATAAAACAACCGGTAAATCCGCATTGGAAACGGTTTTGACCGTGCTACACGCCGGAGGAAAGTTTGGTGGTGGAGGATATAAGGTTTCCGGAGGTCTTCATGGGGTGGGAAGCAGCGTGGTCAACGCGCTTTCCATACATCTCAAGGCCGAAGTTCGACGAGACGGTAAGCTTTATGCTCAGGAATACAGACGAGGAGAAGCAACCGGGGAAGTGAAAGTGGTTGGAACTTCTGAAGGCAAGGGTACCGGGACGGCTATTACCTTTACGCCGGACCCTGAAATTTTCCCGGATCGGAACTTTATTTTTGAAACCATCATGAATCGCGCTCGTCAACAGGCTTATTTAACTAAGGGCGTGACCATTCGTCTTCGTGATCGTCGTGATTCTCGAAGGATCATGTTTTATTTTGAAGGAGGGATTAAATCTTATGTCCAGCATCTCAATCGAGATCGAGAGAAAATTGGAGGCGTTATATATATAGAAAACGAAGTTCCAGAAGGGTTGATTGAGGTTTCCCTTCAGTACACGGAGGCTTTTCAAGAAACGGTGTTTACTTTTGCGAATAACATTCACACGGTTGAAGGGGGAATGCATCTTACCGGGTTTCGTAGCGCATTGACCCGTGTGCTCAACAATTACGCTCGCAAAAATGAGCTTATCAAAGAAAAAGACCAGAACTTTTCAGCGGAAGATGTGAGAGAAGGTCTTACGGCTGTGGTCTCCGTGAAATTGGCAGATCCTCAGTTTGAAGGACAGACTAAGAGTAAGCTGGGAAATGCCGAAATGCGAACGGCTGTGGAAACCGTGTTTGGAGATCATTTGGAACAATACATGGATGAAAATCCCACGGATGCTCGTGCGATTGTTGGGAAATGTGCTTTAGCTCAACGCGCTCGCCTCGCGGCTCGCGCCGCTCGTGACACGGTGATTCGTAAAGGGGCCCTCGAAGGCATGACTCTTCCCGGGAAACTTGCGGATTGTAGTTCCAAAGACCCCAGTAGTTCCGAACTTTACATTGTGGAGGGAGATTCCGCCGGAGGATCCGCAAAACAAGGAAGGAATCGGGAATTCCAGGCTATTTTGCCGCTTCGAGGTAAGATTTTGAATGTGGAGCAGGCACGTCTCGATAAAATGATCGCCAACAACGAAATCAAAAACCTCGTGATTGCCATGGGGGCCGGGATTGGGGAGACTACTGACTTGAGTCGCCTGCGTTACCATCGCATTGTCATTATGACCGATGCCGACGTGGACGGCGCGCATATCCGAACCTTGCTACTCACGCTGTTTTACCGTTATTTCCGAGGAATTATTGATATGGGTTTTCTCTTTATTGCGCAGCCGCCTCTTTACAAACTTCAATCCGGAAAAACGGTGAAGTATGCTTTCTCGGATGAGGAACGTGATCGGATTCTGGAGGAACTTGGGGACAAAAAGCCTTCCATTGCTCGTTACAAAGGTCTTGGAGAAATGAATGCCGAACAACTTTGGGAAACCACCATGGATCCCGAAACTCGCACCATGCTCCGCGTGACTGTGGAGGATGCCGAGCGCGCCGACTATATTTTTGAGACTTTAATGGGCAGCGAAGTGGCTTCCCGCAAGAAATTCATACAGACCCACGCCAAACGCGTGAAGAATCTGGACATTTAGTTAGGGGGGGGCGCAATTCATTTGACCCGACGCTCTTTTTGTGTTACTTTTCCTTCCCTTAATTTACTTCGTATGAATCGTCCTACTCTTGGAGGTCTCCGTGAAGCTGAAGCGAATCTTATCACTGGCACTTCGAAGGCACTTGATCCTAGGCTGCTCGTTATGTTTGCCACTCTTGTAATGAATGCCTGTATTGAAAGTAAGATACATCCGCTTGATACTAATACAGCTCCTGTCGACACGGCCTCTGCAGATACAGATAGCGATGCGGATAGTGACGCAGATGCAGATGCGGACAACGATACCGACACCGATACCGATTCAGACACAGACGGCGATGCTGACGCGGATACCGGACTCGATGAAGTGACCACTCTTGATAAAGCTGCTTGTGAAACATTCATTGAGGATATTATGCCTGACGAACTTTCTGACATTCAATTTATAGATAGTTTGGGTGCGAGCGCTACTTACGAGGGTGGAACCTTCAGTGACTCGAGGTTCGCAGCAACGCTCGACGATGAGGTGGTTGGAGCCTGTGTGTGGAACGGAGAAGGGGTAGTAGCTGACGAGACCCGCGTGTTTCGTATTCCCGCAACAGATGTCGATCCGGACACTCTTACCGTGGAGGCGGATATTGATTTGGCCGGAGCGGGTTTGATACTCCAATTCGTTAGCCCTGAAAAGCTTTGGATTACTAAAGACCCTGAAGCCCCCTTTTCTGCTTGGCCCTATGCGGCAAATACAGAAACGGGTGAAGTAACAGACACTTCTTATTAATTTGGCTTACTGAAGCCACAAAGTGTTAACAGGTTAGAATCCTTGCATCTTGACCTGTTTTTTGGTATAATGAATAGATTTGTAAATCACCTTTATGAAGACCGGAATGCAGATGCTTGAAATAGGAAACTTCGAGGACCTCGAGCACCTTGTCGACCTTCTAAATCAGACTTTTAAAGAAATGGACTATCGTTTGGAGAAAGTTCCTTCTCAGAAAGGGGCTTATTTGTTCATTGAAGATCCGCTTCAGGAAGACGCATACGAATGCGGAGTGATTATAAAGGTGGGTAAAAAGGCCTACGCTTACTCAAGCGCGGTGCATGAGATGATTTTGGGTGCGTATCAGGATTATTTGGAAAAAGCGGGGCAGGTTGCGTAAAAACTGGAACTGCGTATTCCTAAACAGAGTTAGGAAGACTTTCCTGCATCGACTCAGCTGGGAACGGAGCTTTCTTCATACATGATTCAGAAAGCTCCTTCCTAATACTTTACGCTGAGCCTCCTCAGAGGAGCCTTCCTCTGTCTAGGAATACGTATTCCCTTTTCATGGTTCTTTTCGTGGATTTATGAACCGTGAAGGTAAAGGAAGAAAGAACGAAGATCATGTATCTGAGTTCTTTCGCTCCCAGGTGAAGAAATCCACGAAGATGATACGCAGTTCCAATTAAATCTTGTTGACTTGAAGTGGGGACTTCTCTTATACTCCCTCTGCTTTTGATTATTTCATGACTCATCCTACAAATTTTTGGGTTTCTGCCGATGCCAATGAATCTTCTGAAAAGAGGGTGGCTCGCTTCAAACAATGGTTTAACCGTTCCCGAATCGGAGATTTGGTAAAAGACCGTCGCTACAGTAAAAAATCCCCTACAAAGCGCCTCATTCGCATTAGTGCGCTGAAGCGTGAAGAGTTCCGCGATGCTCGTGAGAAGAACAAGTTCTATCAGTAAAGTGGCAATAGCCACGACAATAAATGAAAATCGGAAGGGTACTCGCCCTCGCACAAAAGGAACACCTCCGAGTTGAAATGGAGGTTTTTTTGGCTCACCTCTTGGAGTGTTGCCGTTTGGATTTGATCGCGCGTTCCGAAGAGGAAGTGCCAACGGAAAAACTGGCTGGATTGCAGAAGGGCTGGGTTCGGATTCAAGATTCCGTCCCGGTGGCTTATTTAACGCACGAAAAGGAGTTTTACGGGCTGACTTTTTATGTGGACGAACGTGTCCTGATTCCACGGCCGGAAACCGAGCAATTGGTGGAACTGGCATTGGAATATGCGCAAGGCAGTATTTTGGAATTAGGAACGGGGAGTGGGGCCATTGCCTGCAGTATCAAAAAGAATCGGCCGGATCTGGAAGTACTCGCAACGGACATTTCCTCCGCGGCTTTGGAAGTGGCGAGTAAAAATTGTGTTCAACTTGGGGTGAAAGTGGAGTTGATCCAATCGGATTTACTCGAGAAAGTACCTCAAAAGAGTTTTGACGTTTTGGTGGCAAATTTACCTTATATCGGGACGATCGAGCACGCGATGATAGCGGAAAATGTGGAGAAGCACGAACCGCCCCTGGCTTTACTCGGAGGACGTGACGGCCTGGAACTTTACAGGCAACTTTTTGATGAAATGGTGGCCCAAAAACGGGATTTTAGGATGATTCTGGGTGAAATTGGTTTCAGTCAAGGTGTGGATATTCAAAAGCTCTGTAGTGAGAAACTTCCCGAGTACCGTTTTGCGCTTCTGCAGGACCTGCAGGGCTTGGATCGTTACTTTGTCCTGGAAAAGGTGCGGTTTTAAGCTAGAATAGCGAGGAGATGAAAGATAAGCTCCAAAAACTGGCAGACGAGTTTGAACAGATTGAGCTGAAAATGGCGGATCCAACTGTTTTTTCAAATCAGGAGGAGTTTCAAAAACTTTTAGCACGCCGTCGAGAAATCGAAGGGGCTGTGGAACTTTTTAAGAAACTTGAGATTCAAGAGAAACAAATCAGGGATAATGAAGCGCTTTTGGAGGACAGCGATGAGGAGATCCGCGAAATGGCCAAGGAAGAGCTCGCACAGGCTAAGGAGGCCCTTGAAGCGCTGAAAGAAAAACTCAAGTTGGAGTTGGTGCCCAAGGACCCCAAAGATGGTAAGAATTGCATAATGGAATTGCGTGCGGGGACCGGTGGGGACGAAGCGGCGCTTTTTTGTGAAGAAATGTCACGCATGTATCTGCGTTATGTGAAAGAGAGGGGTTATCAGGTGGAACCCATCAGCGAAAGCGCCGGCGACAAAGGACTTAAGGAAATAATTTTTAAGGTTATTGGACCGGGCGCTTACGGACGCATGAAGTACGAAAGCGGAGTGCACCGCGTGCAACGCATCCCGGAAACTGAGGCCAAAGGACGGGTGCATACGTCCGCGGCTTCCGTGGTGGTCATGCCGGAAGTGGACGAAGTGGAACTCACTATTCGAGAGCAGGACTTACGCATTGATGTATATCGCAGTGGGGGGCACGGAGGACAAAGCGTGAACACCACCGATTCCGCGGTGCGCATCACTCATATCCCCTCCGGTTTGGTGGTGATTTGTCAGGATGAAAAATCTCAGCTCAAAAATAAGGTTAAAGCCATGGGCGTGCTACGTTCCCGTTTGTATGCCATGGAAAAGGAAAAACGTGAGCGAGAAATGGGAGCGGCGCGTGAGTCTTTGAGTGCCACCGGGGAACGTGGAGACAAAATTCGAACTTATAATTTTCCTCAAGACCGCGTAACGGATCACCGCATCAGCCAAAACTTCAGCAATCTGCCTGCCATCATGGAAGGGGAGATTGACCCGATTATTGATGCGCTGATTCTAGAAGATCAAACTAAACGTTTGGCCTCAGCTGCCGAGTAAATTAAGCAAATCGGGATTGTTTTGGAGTGTCTCACTTAGGCCTTGGTAGAGAGCGATGGAGCCCCAGACGCTGAGAGCCAAGAAGACAATGATGGGCAAAGTCCCCATAAGGAATTTGGCGAGTCGATAATTTCGAGTTCGCCTCATAGTTTCCTTTTGGAGAGCGACGAGTTCTTGGAGGAGGTCTTCGATTTGTGCCATGGCGTGCTTGTGGTTAAGATGGACTTATTATATGTGGATTGATACACATTGCCATCCATTTTCCGGCCCCCTTCGTCAGGAAGAAAAGGAAATTTTCGAGCGAGCGCGTGTCGCAGGTGTTTCCAAATTCATTGTAGTGGGCTATGACCCTCAGACCAATCTGGATGTACTTCGTTTGGTGGATCAGGAACCGGATGTGTGGGGTGCGGTGGGGATTCATCCGTGTGATGCGAATCTTTTCACGGAGGAGGCTTTGGCACTTTTAAAAATTCAGTCCGCGCACCCTAAAATAGTCGCACTTGGCGAAATAGGACTAGATTACTACCATAAAGATACGACGAAAGAAGCTCAAGAGTCCGTTTTTCGTCGACAAATTCAGCTCGCGAATGAATTGGATTTACCTTGCATTGTTCATTCCCGCGACGCGGCGGAAGATACGTTGAGAATTCTTTTGGAAGAAAAAGCCAAGCGGGCGATTTTTCATTGCTACAGTTACGGCCCTGAGTTTGGCCGAAAAGTATGGGCGGCGGGTTATTTTACCGCGTTTGGTGGAATTGTAACCTATCCCGCCGCCAAAGACGTTCAAGAAACGGTGCGCATTGCCCCCGCCGCCCTAATCCTCATCGAAACGGATTGCCCCTGGCTTGCCCCTCAATCCGTTCGAGGTGAGCAGAACGAGATGGCCTACGTGGTTGAGGTTGGAGAGAAGGTGGCGGAGTTGCGCAAAGAAAAACCCGAAGAAATTGCAGAAGTCACAACAAGAAATGCGGTCAAATTGTTTGATCTTTAGGATGCTTGCCCTTCTCTTGGAAACTTTTTACCACGTGCGGCAAGATGCACACTTTCCGGATTAAATGGTAGCCCGTTTTCTCGAATTTGTTCTAGAACTTTTGTTACATCAAAAGGTAGACAGCTGAAGGCATCAAAATAGAAACGACCATCTGGGGCTATATGTAATGACAGATGGGATTCCGCAATCAAGAGCACGGCATCGACCCAGCCACCTTCACGAGTGATACAGGGTGTTGTAACCGGCGTCATACCAATAGCAGGAGGGATACCATGCATAAAATCGTAAGTCCAGTTGAGATCTTGCCTCCACGGATTTAACCTTCCTTCCATTGTTAAGTGAGGACCGAAAGACTGACCGATTTCCTCCGCATTCGTGGGAGGAGTTTTACCGCGGGTAAATACCTCGTGTTCTTTTGTACGGAATTCTTCTTGCATACTTCCTCTCAAGAGAAGATCCAGTCGAGGTCTTTTTCCGGTTCTTCGGAAGCCATTGTCTGCCTGCGTCCCTTCTACAAAAGCTAGATCGGCGAAAACACAGCGTCTTGAGGGATCACTGAAACTGTGTACGGTAATATGCCCCCCTTGCATCACGCCCATGCCGGAGAGTCCTTTATCTGCTGGGTTTTTACCACTGAAGTAAGGGAAGAGATGAGGTGGATTCACAAGCTCCCGTCCTATGCTGTCTGCAATGTATTCTATTGCTGCGTGGAGGTCCGTTAAATCTTCGAGGTCATGGCAGTGCCCTTTATACCCGTCAACCATGACATGACGGACGTCAAGCGGTTTTTCTGAAGTTTTTTGTGATCTCATTTTTGATAACGTAAAGATAATATAAAAATAGAGTACAACGTTGTTGGAGTAGATTCTTACATGATGGTGGGGACATCGATATTCAGTATGGAGAGACCACGAGTGACCACATTGAGCACGGCCTTAAACGCCTTCTCGTAAGCCGCCCTTTGCTCGGGGGGCATGTCGAGGAAACGTCCTTCAGTATTGCTGGCGGCATATACCGCATTGAAACCTGAACAAAGTTCGTATAAATATCTTGCCAATACGTGCGGTGCGCGATCTTCCGTGGCATTTGCTAGAATTTCCGGGAATCGTCCGACCTCCAATAGCACCGCTTTCGTCTGGGGGGACAGGCTTTCCGCCACCGGTTGTTCCACACCCTCCTTTGCCTCATGTACTTTCTCTAGATTCTCCAACAGCCTTCTAATGCGCAAGCATGTGTGCTGAAGGTAGGGGCCGCCCTGTTGAGTCATGTCCAACATGTCTTCCGGATTATATTCCATATCTCTTTGACGGGTTGCCTTAAAATTTTGATATACAAGAGCGCCTTTTCCAATAGCTTCTGCCGATTGTTCAAAAGCATTGGGAGGCATGAGTGATGATGAACTTACGCTCATGTTGAACCGGAAGGGCTCAAATGGCTGGATTCTACCCGCCAACAACATACGCCAACGTGTTGGAGGAAAGGATAGTGGCATTATGACGCAAAAATGCCTAAAACGAGAAGAATTTGTACGGCCGGAATTTACCGATGAACTGATATTGTCTCAACTTGCCACGCTTGTTAATGGCATGGTTAAAGGAAAACCATTATATGTGGCTGTTGAGGGTGCACATGTCCATGCAGATCGCTCTGTATGTAATACACAGGCAGTTGGAGCTAGGGTTGCCGGGCTACTTTCAGGAATGCTTAGGACACATGACGCGGAAATTTTTGAGGCACCCATGGTGGACGATGATCATGTGGTGAATGCCTTTGATTACGCGCATTTTTCTAGCTTTTTAAGGGGACAGGGTTATGATTTTAAAGAAATCATTTTTGAATCAAGTCCTCTTGTATATGAGGTGTCACTTGATATCCTGAGGTATCTTGCCGCTAAACATCCGGAGTCGTTGAAACAAGTTGGCGACAATCTTTACCTCGAGATTGGCGACATAATGATTGAATTAGTGGAAGGGTTGAGTGGTGAATTTAAAACAGGTTGCGTATTGTTTGATGCAGCACTTTGCTTATATAAGCTCTACCCCGATTTTTTGACAGAAATGTATAAGAAGCATGTCGCCACCGTTATGCCCAACTCACCATTTGGCTTGGTGCCTGCTCACCCCCTGATGTTGCAGATTTATAAGTCAATAAGGAAGCCAGAGGCTCGTGAAGCGGAGGTAAAGGGACATCTTCCTGATCGTACCGTGTGCTTGTCGGATATTCATTCGGGGAAAAATAACAGACCTTTTCTTGATGCGGTGACTGAGAGGCTTGGGGTTGATAGTACCAGAAAAGATCAATACATCGTCACCATCTTAGAGGGTACGTATAATAGTCAGCAGAAAAAGCTTGAGGCGCTCATGAGATTGCTGAATCTGACCGATCCGGATAAGATAATTACCGTTATGTTTGATCAGGAAAGTGGGGAGGTGACCTTTAATAGATAATAATTATGCAGTTACAGTGCATCGCATGTTCTTTCACCGCCCCGAGTGATGCGAACATCTTAACGTGCCCTCATCATAATCAGTACTATTCCTACCTTGAGGTTACTGATGGGAATCGGGACGGTTTTTCTTTGTATGGCGAGGGGAACACTCCTGTACACGTTTTACCCGCTTATTCATCGGCTTCTCGCAAAGTGTACGTGAAAGATGAGTCATGCAATCCAACCGGATCGATTAAGGATCGTGAAGTCGCTGGCGTCTTTCGCCATGTGATTAATAGAGGTATGAAAGAAGTAGGCGTGGTTTCAGCTGGTAATGGGGCACTATCCGCGGCGTATTATTCGGCACAGGCTGGAGTTACATTGCACTGTTTTGTTTCAAAAAAAACATCGAGAGACATCATCGAATACCTTGAACGGAAGGGGGCAGTTGTTTATTTGGAGGATGGAGATTATGAGGATATCTTCAAAAGGATTATCGATTCCAATCCCTATTACAATATAACTCCGGGCATTAACCCTTTCGCAGAGGAGGGGATGAAATTTGTTGCAAATGAATTGGCAAACCAAATTCCTGATGTTGCAGCGGTAGTGATTCCTGTTGGGAATGGGACACAACTTGCGGGCATTTGGAAAGGTTTTAAGGAACTTCATGTAAAAAATCTTCCCAAGATGATTGGCGTGGAGATTGAAGGATGCGATCCGGTCTATCAAGCGCATGAAAACGGTGATGATTTTGTAGAACTGGAGGCGGTTCCATATACAAAGGCAAATGGTATTGCGGCAAGGTGTGCGTTCACATCACCAAAGGCCGTTCGTGCACTCAAGGAGAGTGGAGGCATGATTGTGCGGATAACAGAAGGAGAACTTGAAAGCGCTATTCATACCATTAAAAGCGACCCGTCTCTTGTTTGCGGACCAACTTCAGCGTCTGTGTTTGCAGCGCTTAATAAGATTTCCTGCGATGGCAATATAGTGTGTATCCTGAGTGGTAAGAGATGAAGAATCTCAGACTACTTTTTCTCCGCTATATCTGTAAAGGTTCCGCCGCAGTGTTCCACGATTCTTCTAAAGTCTGGCATTGCGAGGCCGTATGTTTTGGTATTCACTCCGGGATTAAAATATACTCGTTCCATTCCTTCAACGGCGGGATCCACTAGAATTCTTACAGTGGTTTTGTGTCCGAATGGAGGTACCGAGCCGGCTTCACATCCAATGACCTGAACCGCTTCTTCAGCGGTTGCAAATTGAACTTTTCCTCCCATAAGGGTCTTAACTTTTTTAGTATCCACTCGTTGACTGCCCAGTAATACGCAAACCATCCATACTTTGCTCCTGGTTGCCATAAGAATAGACTTCAAACCTGCTGCGGGGTTCGGCGTATAGGCGTCCGCCGCTTCACAAGTATAAACGGGCGGATGATCGATTTTCTCCACGTCGGTGATGCTCATGGCAGCTATAGTTGCGTCAATTTTTTCTAAGGATTCACTCATAATTGGTAGCGGTTAATATTAAGGACACTCTGAAAAACTCGGGTATAGAAATAACCTGATGGAATCTGTTAAATATGGTAGAGTGAGGATGTTTATTTCTTCACTTTTCCACCATGTTTCAAAACAGTTTTCTGTCCTTGGCGCAGAACAAAAAGCTTCGTTGTGAGAAATTTTTGGATGAAATGAGTGCCGTCATCCCTTGGGGAAAATTTGCTGGGAAAATCCTGCCTCACTACGAAAGCAAGGAGACGGGCAGGAAGAAGAAGGAAGTTTTGCTCATGTTGCGGGTGTACTTTCTGCAGCAATGGTACAACTTGAGTGATCCTGCCGCCGAAGAAGCCATCTATGATAGGAACTCTCTTTCCAGAAATTTCTGGGAATAGATTTGCTTTCCGAAAGTGTTCCCGACGAAACAACCATCTTGAATTTTCGCCACTTACTGGAAGCCCACCGTCTTCAGGAGAAATTCTTTGAAGTGGTGAATGATATTTTGGAATGAAAGCACACATAGGAGTGGATGACGAAAGTGGTTTGGTGCACACTCTAAAGACGAGTACGGCGAAGGTGAATGACAACGCCGCCGCTCCAGACAGAATGCAAAACGAGCGGCGAGGGCGGAGGGAATTTTCTGGGGAGTTTTAGATAGAACCAAAAAAAACTTGACTTTATAAAATTTGTTGTATATGCTGTGTGAGCATCTTTGAAAATTCAGTAAAATCCTTGTTCAAGAAATAGTAACTTCTTTGGATGTTCTAGCGAGCCCGGGTTGGTGTAAGCCGGGTAACAAAAGAAGAAGTGAACGCGTCTTGGCGCTTTAAATTTTGTCGGAACTTAAGCAGGATGCCCCTTAATCGGGTGCCGGCAATTGGCCGTTATCTTCCAAGATCCTTTGTCTTCGCTCTCTGAGCGAGTATGAGAAGGGGTCAAGTCTTCCAACGCAATTTGGAAGTAAAGTAAGGTGGTACCACGAGAACTCTCGTCCTTGCACGCAAACTTAAAAGTTTGTGAGCAAAGATGGGAGTTTTTTAGTTATTTACCTTATTTACTTTCTATGAAAAAAGTTATTCTTGCTTTCTCGGGTGGACTCGACACGTCCTACTGCATCCCCTTTCTGAAAGAGAAGGGCTATGAAGTCATCACAGTCACTGTCAATACGGGAGGATTTAGTCCGGAAGATTTAACGGGCATTAAAAACCGTTCCGAAGAGTTGGGTGCAATTAAGCACTATGAAGTGGATGCCCAGCAAAGCTTGTACGATCAATTTGCAAGCTACATCATTAAAGCAAATTATTTAAGAGGCGGGGTGTATCCCGCCTGTGTAGGGCCGGAACGAAATGTAATTGTGGCTGAAGTTGTAAAAATTGCTAGAAAAGAAAATATTAAATGCATTGCTCACGGTTCAACTGGTGCGGGAAATGATCAAGTGCGTTTTGAAGTCGCTTTGCGGGCCCTTGTTGAAAATTGCGAGATTTTAGCTCCCATTCGAGACAGCGGTATTCAACGTGAAGATGAAGCGCTTTTCCTAACTAAAAAAGGGTTCCCTGTGGATGCTGCAAAAAAAGATTATTCAATCAATGTGGGTTTGATGGGAACGACTATAGGAGGAAAGGAAACTTTTGATACAGAGAAAGTGCTACCTGATGAGGCCTTCCCGAATGTCAAAAGTATCGATGACAGTTTAGACACCCCTGGAGAATGTGAAATGACTTTTGAAAAAGGCCTCCCCATCCAGTTGGATGGAAAAACTTTGAACGGGGTCGAGATCATTACCCATTTAAATGAAATGGGGGCGCTGCATGGATTTGGAAGAGATTACCAAATTGGGACTACCATTATTGGAAATAAAGCCCGACTTGGCTTTGAGTCTCCAGCCATGAAAATACTCATTAAGGCCCACATGGAGCTTGAAAAAATGGTTCTCACTTCTAAGCAAATTTTTTGGAAAAATATGCTGGGAAACTTATACGGTGATCTCCTACACGAAGCACTTTACTATGAACCTTTGGTGAAAAACCTTGAAGCCTTTTTGGATTCAGTAAATGAGTATGTGAGGGGTACGGTTAAGGTAAAAATTTACAAAGGAGTGCTCTCCATCACTTCAATGAAAAGTCCGTACTCCCTCTTGAATTTGAAATTCGGTAAGTACGGTGAAAAAATGGGCGCTTGGAATGGAGAGGATGCTAAGGGTTTCTGCCGGATTTACGGCATGGAAAGCGTCAATGCCTTTTTAACCCAATCAAACCATGAGTAAAATTAATTTCATCAGCGGAGCTGAGTTTTCATTGCAAGAACTCAAGGGAATCATCGACATGGCTTTGGCTTTTAAAGAAGGGGCTAAATTGCCGGACTTGGCAGACAAAATTTTGACCCTCTTCTTTGTAAATCCTTCCTTGAGAACCAGACTTTCCTTTGAATCCGGCATGAAGAAACTGAAAGGAGGGGTGAATGTTTTGTCCGGAGGGGACACGTGGGACTTTGAATATGAAGAGGGCGCAATTATGGATGCGGATAAGCAGGAACACATCAAGGAAGCGGCTCGTGTGATTTCAAGATACACAGACCTTTTTGGGATACGAAAGAGTGAGCTGATGACAAAGGGAGAAACCCATAAGGTCCAGCCTTTATGGAGCGATTTGAAAAAAGATTTGGCCATCCATCAATTTGCCAAATACGCTACCGTGCCTATTATTAATATGGAATCCAATATGTTTCATCCCTGCCAAGCCATGGCGGATGTGATGACTTTGTTTGAAAAATTCAAATCTGTTCAAGCCAAAAATTATGTGCTCACTTGGGCCCCTCATCCCAAGGCCCTTCCTCTCGCCACTCCTCATTCCCAGCTTTTAACCCCAGCTATTTTTGGAATGAATGTAAGACTAGTGCATCCAGAAGGTTTCGATTTGGATCCAGAGGTGCTGGAAATGGCGAAATCAAAAGCCAAGGCGGCCGGCGGAAGTGTGAAAATATTTCATGATCAAAAGGAAGCTTTTAAGGATGCGGATGTGGTGGTGGCAAAAAGTTGGGCATCTCTTCAGTTTTTTGGAGATTGGGGAAAGGAAGCTGAGCATAGAGCCCAATTTAAAGACTGGACAGTGGATGAAGAGAAAATGGCTTGGACGAAAAATGCTTACTTTATGCACTGCTTACCGGTGAGACGAAATGTAGTCGTGAGTGATGAAGTTTTGGACGGCAAACGCTCTTTGATCATTGATGAAGCGGAAAACCGTATGTGGGTCCAAATGGCTATTATCAAATTCTTACTTAACCAACACTATGCTTATACACATTGATAAAATTGCTTCTGTAACAAAAAACGCCGGGCTTGAATCTCCAGTAGAAATCACGGATGATATTAAACCAGAAAGTGGCGCCATCATAGTCGTTGAAGTTCTGGAGGATAAAAAAATCTACAATCAGTTGGAGCTGTGTTCGGGACGTCTTTCAACTCTGCAAAAGGGGGACATTATTGTGGTCGCTTTGGGCAATCGAAAGGCTTTGAAAGGTTTTGTGGGGAATACTCCCAAGACTTTAAAACCTGGAGATATTATTACTGTTCTTAATCTTGGTGGAGTGGCTGGAATCTGCATCAGTGAGAATATTAAAGAGGTGGGCCATGCGCTCAAAGTAAAAGTTTTGGGTGCAGTAGCAAAAGACGGAAAAGCTATTAATATCGCTGATTTCAAGCAGTTCGATTTTAAAAATAATTTGGATTCCAAGATTCCTCTGATTGTTGTGAGCGGGACCTGCATGAACGTAGGGAAAACAACAGTGGCGAGTGAAGTGATCAAGTACATGACAAGGGCTGGTAAAACCGTTTTTGCGGCTAAGTTAGCGGGCATAGCGTGCCTGAGAGATACAGAGAACATGCGAGATCATGGGGCTAAAAAAATCGTTTCCATCATTGATGCTGGTTTGACTTCTACAGTGAATACCAATAGCTTGTCTCTGAAGGTCACCAAGGGCGCTATTGATCATTTATCAGAGGTAAAGCCGGACTACATTGTCATTGAATTTGGAGACGGGGTGTATGGTGAATATGGAGTGATGGAGATTTTGAAAGACAAAGAAATTCAAAAAAATATAGTTCTTCATATTGGCTGTGCGCATGATCCTATGGGAGCAGCTAAACTTTTTGAAGTATGTAAAGAAATCGGTGCACCCTTGGACATGATATCCGGACCTGTCACTGATAATGAAGTGGGCACAGGCTTCGTTAAAAATAACTTAAAAATACCCGCCTTTAACGCACTTACAGATCCTCAGAAATTTGCTGACCATTTACTCCATGAATAAAAAAATCACCGTTTCCATCATCGGCGCTACCGGATACACAGGTTTGGAACTCATTAGAATTCTGAACGCTCACCCCTATTTTGAAGTAAAATATTTGAGCTCCGGAAGTACGGCGGGTAAAAAAATAAGTGAAGTGTGGCCTCATTTAAAGGGTATTTGTGATCTTGAACTGACGAATATGGACCCTAAAAAAATAGCGGAAGACAGTGATTGCGTTTTCTTGGCTTTACCGAATTTGGAGTCACAAAAAATTGCTGGAGAGCTGATTGGGCTTAGCAAAATTATTGATTTATCTCCCGACTTTAGAGTCAAAAATATCCCCTTGTATGAACAATATCATCACACAAAACATTTGTTTCCTCAGTGTGTAAAAGAATTCACTTACGGAGTTCCCGAACTCAATAAAAAAGAGATCATTGGGGCGAGCCATATTGCGAATCCTGGATGTTTTGCCATCTCCGTTGAGCTGGCACTTGCCCCTCTAAAAAAACGTATCAAGCATGTTGATGTTTTTTCAATCACGGGTTCCAGCGGTTCAGGAAAGTCTTTAGGGGAAGGAACTCATCATCCGGTAAGAAATCACAATGTTAAAAGTTATAAAATTGGGGTTCATCAACATATTCCGGAAATCATTCAGACTTTAGGTCTCGAGGAAGGGCAGCTTTCTTTTGTGCCTACCAGCGGTCCTTTTGTGAGAGGCATTCAAACGACGGCATTTATTGAATTGAAAAAGAACATGAGTGCTTCGGATGCTTTGGAGACTTATAAAAAGGTCTACGCAGCCTGCCCATTCATACGAATCAAAAAAGAGGTACAAATTGCGGAAGTGGTGGGCTCAAATTTTTGTGACATTTCAATCGTGGAGTTGAATGGGAAGCTCATTATTCAGTCGGTTATCGATAATTTAGTTAAAGGAGCATCCGGTACAGCCATTCAAAATTGCAATCTCATGTTTGGTTTGCCTGAAACGGAAGGACTCCTGTCTTTAAGCCCTTTATTCCCATAAACCATGAACACTTTTCAAAAAGCCAAGCAGTATTTAATTCAAACTTACTTTCAATACCCGATTGAAATTATAAAAGGTAAGGGCAGTTTTGTTTGGGACAAAAATAATAAAAAATATTTGGATTTTTACGGCGGGCATGCTGTAGCTTTGTTGGGTCATTGTCCTAACAAAATTGTTTCCGCAATGATGAAACAAGCTCAAACTTTAATTTTTTATTCAAATATTTTCCCCACGAAACCGGCTGCGGATCTTGCGGAAAAGATTGCGAAGACCTTACTTCCTCAAGAATATAAGGTCTTTTTTGCGAATTCGGGTTCAGAGGCTAATGAAAATGCCATAAAAATGGCGAGAAAGTTCACTGGAAAAAAACATGTCATCTCATTCAAAGATTCATTTCATGGAAGGTCCACGGTCTGCACTGCCGTTACAGGGATTCCTTCCTATCATCAATTTTTTCCCGACATTGATGAATACTCTTCTTTTGCTGAGCTTGGGAGTATTGAGAGTGTCAAAGTTCTACATAACGACGACACGGCGGCGGTGATCTGTGAACCGATCCAAAGCATCGGAGGAGTGAATATGGCGAAGAAGAAATTTTATAAGGATCTTGAACAGTTTTGTCATGACAAAGGCATTCTTTTGATATTTGATGAGGTTCAAACCGGGCTGGGCAGAACAGGAACTTTTTGGTTTTCACAAAAACTTAGTGTGAAACCAGATATCCTCACCACTGCTAAAGGACTTGCCTCCGGTCTTCCTATCTCTTGTGTACTCGTAGCCAAGAAAATTGCCGATACTATCAAAATGAACGAGTACGCCACCACTTTTGGTGGAGGTCCGCTTGTTTGTGCTGCTGGTCTAGCTACTTTAAAGGTGATATTGAATAAAGGTTTTTTGAAAAATGTGGAAATAAATAGCCAGTTTTTGCAAAAAGAACTTCAAAAAATCAGTGCCGTTAAACAAGTGCTCGGAGCCGGTCTTTTGTTGGGTGTGGAATTCAAAGAGGAATATCCGGGACTGGTCGAAAAATGTTTAAAAAACGGCTTAATTGTGGGCAGCTCGAAAAACAGTAAAGTCTTCCGAATCCTCCCTCCTCTGAATATCACTAAAAAAGAAAGTAAGCTCTTTCTGCAACTTTTAAAGAAATCCTTAATATCACTCTATGACTGACGCTCAAAAAAAATATTATCTTTCAAAATTTAAAAACAAGCTCTTTGTTGTGAAAATTGGCGGTGAAGTTGTAGCCTCCAAAGAGATACTTGAAAATATTTTAAAGGATTTAAAAGAACTGATTGATTTCGGCATTAAAATTGTCTTAGTGCATGGCGGAGGGTCACAGGCCGACTCTATTTCTAAGCAATTGGGCTATACTCCTAAAAGAGTAAATGGCCGAAGAGTAACCCATCAGGATGATCTGGAGGTTGTTAAAATGTTATACGGAGGCACTCTAAATATAGAAATTTTGGGGATATTGATGAAGCTGTCCTTAAAGGGAATGAGGGTGAGCGGCCTGGACGGCGCATTGCTTAAAGTGAAGCTCCGAAGCAAGAAGGAATTTGATTATGGTTTTGTGGGAGACATTGTTTCGGTGGACTCCGAAATTCTTCATCACTTACTGGATAAAAAATACCTTCCCATTGTATCTCCCTTAGGGGCCACTGATGAGGGTATTATTGTGAACATCAATGCTGACACTATAGCTGCAGAATTGGCCATTGATCTCAAGGCTGAGAAATTGATTCTTTTTACAAATACGGATGGAATTTACGAAGGCCAGCACTTGTTCAGTGCTTTAACAGCAGATGAAGCGGAGCAGTTGATTGATAAAAAAGTGGTGACCGAAGGCATGAAGGTCAAAGTTGAAAACAGTGTGGCAGCAGTAAAAAAGGGCGTGAAAAGAGTACATATTTTAAATGGTCTTTCACCTCACAGTCTCTTAAAAGAAGTACTGACCAAGGAAGGGATAGGAACGATGATTTTATCGGATGCAGAAAAGTATACTTATTTGGACGAATAAATAACTATGAAAAAATTACCAAAAAACATTTATCACTTCTCCAATAAATGGCCGGGCCCATGTGTGGTTATTATTGGTTCCTTACATGGAAACGAAAAGGTGGGTAAAGAAGTTATTGATCGACTTCTAATCGAATTGCCAAAGCATAAAATTCACGGAGAGATTTTTTTGATTTTAGGAAACCCAAAAGCTTATTCAAGAAATCTTAGATTCGTAGATTGTGATTTGAATCGATTGTTTGGCCTTCATTTTGAAGATTTGAAGAGTAAAAAACATCTCAATTACGAAGAAAAAAGGGCTCTTGAAATCGCGCCCATTCTTGAAAAGGCGAATTACCTTTTAGACATCCATTCAACCGTCAAACCGTCGATGCCTTTTGTCTATATTGAAAATACAAAATCGCACAGAGAGCTCGCGAAAATTTTCAAAACAAAATATGTCATTTCTCCCGTTAAGGGTTTCAAGCCGTACACGTTGAGTTCTTCTACGGATAATTTTGTAGATAGGAACAAAGGCATGGGACTTACTTATGAATCGGGCTGGCATGAAGAAACTTTAAGAACAAAAGAAGTCCTATTGAAGGTGAGAATATTTTTAAAAACGATTGGGAGTACATTCCTTCACTTAAAACCGACTTCCGCTACGTCCAAAGCAAAGCATTTATTTATTTACAAAGAATTAAAGGCAAAGACAGAGCATTTTAACTTTGAAAAAGATTTCAAAAACTTCGATTCAGTCAGCTCAGGCGAGCAGATCGCTCAGGACAAGGGAGTTATTTTAGCCGACCGAAATGCTTTTATTGTCTTCCCGAAAAAGGATATTCGCCGCTCACAAACCGCTCTCTACCTTGCGAGCGAGCATATTACTCTTTAACTTTTTTTATGACTAAACTTTGGAAAAAAAGGGGACTTAGGACTGACCAATCCGTCAACTCATATATTATTTCTGAGCACTGTGCGGAAGATACCATTCTTTTGCCCTACGACATTACCGCCTCAATAGCCCACGCCAAAATGTTGAGCAAAGTGGGTTTGCTTAAAAAGAAAGAATGCCAAGCCCTTGTTGCTGGGCTTGAGGAAATTGTATCCTTATATCACGAAGGAAAGTTTACATTAAAACAGTCTGACGAAGATTGTCACACAGCCATAGAAAACTTTTTGGTGAAAAAAAATGGAAACGTAGGAAAGAAAATCCACATGGGGCGTTCCAGAAATGATCAAGTCCTAGTGGCCATGAGACTGTTTTCAAAAACCGAACTTTATACGGTTCAAAAATTGGTTTTAAGACTCGCGGTGACTATTTTGTCTTTCGCAAAAAAACATGAATTTGTTCCTATGCCCGGCTACACCCACACTCAACAGGCCATGCCATCGAGTGTGGGGCAATGGGCAGCCAGTTTTGTAGAATCTCTTTTGGACGATTATAGAGTGCTTGAAGCAGCCATGATCCAAACTGACCAAAATCCATTAGGATCCGCAGCTGGTTTTGGTACGGGTCTGCCGATAGATAGAGAATGCACCACAAAAGAATTGAAATTTGCACGGACTCAGATCAATACACTTTATTGCCAAAGTAGCAGAGGAAAAATCGAAAGTTTCACTCTAGGCGCTTTGATTCAGGTCATGCTCACTTTGGGTAAAATTGCGAACGACATAGTGTGGTTTACGACAAAAGAGTTTGATTTTTTTGAGGTGGATTCTTCTTTGACTACAGGTTCAAGCATTATGCCACAAAAGAAAAATTTAGATATAATGGAAGTCTTGAGGGCAAATGTAGCTATTGTGATTTCTTATCAAACGCAAATTTACATGGCTGGGCATAATTTGATTTCAGGCTACAATAAAGATATGAAAATCACCAAGCACGCGCTACTTGAAGCCTTTAAGATTACAAAGAACAGTCTTCAAATTGTGAGTACACTTTTTACAAAAATGAGCCCCAAAATAGATAAGCTTAAAAAGTCTTTCGGTGCCGATATTTTTGCAACAGATATCACAAATGAACTTGTAAAAAAAGGAGTCCCCTTCCGAGATGCGTATAAGCAAGTAAAGGAAAACCTAGAAGCTATTGAAATTCCGGATATTAATACTAATCTTAGAACTAAAACGCATAGTGGAGCAACGGGGAACCTTATGTTAAATACCTACTTGAAGACGATCAAGTCATTGCTCAAAGGTATTAATAAATCTTAACCCATTATATATGAAATTAAATTATGTGATCTCATCCGAAATAAAGGATTTAGAATCCAAACCCCCTGCGTTCTTAACGCAGGGTTGTTTAGTGGGGTAAAACTAGACTTAGCGTGTCTGCTCGCAATCCTAGGCGCCACGCTTCCAGGCCGATGACTTCTCGTGGCTCAATATTTCCCAAATTGACATTGGGTCCACACCTTCGGATTAAATCGACTTGTTGCTCTCTTCTAGGTGCCTCCCAAAGGATTTGATCCTGGGGAACTCTTTCCAGGATCCTTGCCATCAGATCACCGGAAACGGTTGTTGAATCTCGATAGACGCCCGTGCTCCCGCTGCTGCCTCCTTCCACGATAACTTTAAAAGCACCGGCCGCCAGTTCGTTTCCAATAAGCTCCGGCAATTTCTCGTCGGGAATTTCTTTGCCTTGGACGCGGCTGCCCACTTCTGAAAGGACGGTATGTCCTTTAGCAAACCTTTCAATCAAGCGGCATTTTTCAAGTGGGTCCAGGTCGATAACGCTGGTAGAAATTTCAATGACATTTAAGCCCAATTCTTTGATGAGAGCCGCATAGGCTTCGATTTGTCCTCTTGCCGCATAAGCTTCGAATAAAACTCCGCCCGGGAAAGCTTGGACGGTCGATTGAGTGTATAGCCTCAGTTTGTCGCGGAGGGTTTCCCTTGTGAGAAGAACTGAACCCCAGGCCAATTTGACCAGATCCGTCCACTCTCTCGCCATGCTTAAAAAATCTTCCGTTTCCCTTATGCTCATTCCTTTGTCCATGACCATAGTAAGCCCACGGGTTCTTGGTTTTTCAGGGCGGTCGGGAATGTGGTCGAGGTCGATTCTCATAGACGGGGTTTAAGAAATACGGGGCTGTCTTTAATTCTTGCATATACGGCATCCAGCCTTTCTCTGATAATCACCATTTGATCCAAAGGAAGAGCAACAGTACTTTCCATTTGAGAAAATGTTGTCGATTCTCTTAATTTCGCATGATGTTCCGCTTCGAAACCTCTTGAAGACCCTTCGTGAATCCATCTTTGTATAGGAGAGTCTCTTCCCAGTTGGTTATTCCAGTTCACTAAGCGATCGTCATAGGGAAGGTTCCACCTTTCGCAGAGCTGTCTTAGCACCGTTTCAGGGTCCACGACAAGACCTTCGTGAGCGATCGCCGACGCCTGCCCGGAGACTCGCGTGGCTTCCTGGAAAAGATCAAAGGTGTGGAGGTAAGACGTTATAAAAGACTCCAAACTGCCCCAGCCCAGAGCAACCCAGGAACCATAAGTGCTTGCGGGATCACGGAAGATGAAACAAGGCCTTGTAGCCCTGCAACTTTCTTTGTCCGGGAAGACTTTAAGGGTGCATTCTTCCGGGGTTTTGTGTCCGATAGTCTCTTTTGCAATTAAAAATTGACCCTCTCCCTCCATTTCTTGTTCGAAAAAGTCATAATTTGGCCGCCCTTGCATCCTAAGTCCGCTCTTTATTGGCTGGTATAGACATTCTGTATCAGGGTGTTGTGAAAGAGCGTGCAACAATGCAGTACTCCCACTCCTACAGGTTCCTATCACCAGCCTCCTTTCCATCGTGTATTTTTAGGGGTCTTACTCTAACACTTTTTACTGTTTAGGCAAGGTTTTCGATAAAAAAGAAACAAGTGTTTTTAGGTCTTTTATGTCGAAGGTGGAATCAAGTTTCACTTTTTCAGCGGCTTTTTCTCTCTGTTCGAGACGGGGTGCTTTTCGCACGTTTCCGGAAAGATCGACTTCTCCCCAGAACAATATTCGAGGTGTCGGGATTTGAAGGAAGCTGGAAACAATTGCCGCGCAAATAGCCAAGTCGGCAGCAGGCTCCTGCACGGAGAGGCCGCCGGTGACTTTGACGTAGACATCTTGGTCTGCCAGTGAAAGCGAGGTGTGTTTTTGGAGTACCGCGATTAAGAGCTCCATTCGATTTCGATCGATCCCATTGGCCATTCGTTTGGGATATCCAAAAGGCGTGCCGCTCACCAGAGCCTGAATTTCCATGAGCAAGGGGCGGTTTCCCTCCATAGTTATAGTAAGAGCTGTACCAGGCCTGCCTTGGATAGAATTTTTTAATATTTTTTCACCCAAATTTGCTTGTTCCGTGAGGCCCCGTTCCGTCATTTCAAACATCCCGACTTCATTAATGGGGCCGAAGCGGTTTTTCATGGCGCGAAGCATACGAAATTCATGATCACGTTCACCTTCCAGAATCAACACGGTATCCACCAGGTGTTCGAGCACTTTGGGCCCGGCAATATTGCCTTCTTTATTCACGTGGCCGATCAGCAGGGTGGGGATTTTATGAGTTTTAATGGTGTTCATAATGACTTCGGTCACGTAGCGAACCTGGCTGAGGCTGCCGGCCACGCCGGGGATATCATTTGAAAACATGACCTGAATGGAGTCGATGACGAGGAAATCAGGCTTGGTATTTTCAAGCGTAGTGAGTATGTTTTCCAGATTATTTTCGTAGAGTAGTTCGATATTTTCTTGCTTGGAGCCGAGGCGTTTGGCGCGATCGGCCACTTGTTCAACGGATTCCTCGCCGGTGATGTAAAGCACTTTCTCTTTTTGGGCGGCCATGCGATCCGTGATTTGAAGGGTGAGAGTGGATTTCCCGATGCCCGGTTCGCCGGAAAGCAAAATGAGACTTCCGTCTACAAAGCCACCCCCGATCACCTGATCAAATTCGCCGATTCCCGTGAGAATTCGCGCTTTAGATGTGTGCGATTGCAAAATAGCCTGAGGTTTTTCCGGCGTCCGAGGCACGCCTCGACGGCCGGTCACGGTGCTGTCGGATTTTCCTACATTAATCACATCTTCCACCATGGTGTTCCATTGGTCGCAATTGGGGCATTTCCCAAGCCATTTACCGGTTTGGAAGGCGCAATTCTGGCAGGCATAGACGGTTTTTAGTTTCATAGAGTAGGGAAGATATGGGGACTAGCTGCCGTGATAGGCCTGTATTTTTTGGTCTATGCTGTGAGCAATAGTGTGGTGCTCATGGCAGAGCGGCGCGAGGTACTTTGGGTCGTGGGTGCGGGCAAGACCGAATCGTTGGGTGTGATGGACTTCTTTAGCCGGATGCGAGCAGGTTCTTATGGAACATTTTATGCCGAACTCTTCCATAAGAATCTTTTTTACTGCCGCAGGAATATACCTGGAGTTTGTCGATTGGCTAGCCTCCGAAAATTCTTGTTTTTTCTTAGCCAGATGGTCCTTTCTTTTCCGGAGTAAATTTAACAGAAGGGTATTCATATCGTGACCTTGGACGTTTAGCTCGTTGAGCTGCTGCACAAGTTCCGCAGAAAGTTCAAAATTTAAAGTCTGCGCGCGCAGACTTTTTGCATCAAATAGCGGCCTGCTTAAGCCATTTTGCTTTTCAAAAATACGTTCGTCTCTCGTCAAAGTTTCCAGTGTCTTTTGTGAGAGTAGCCGCACTTTTTCAGCAAGTTCTTTTTCATTATCTACGCTCGCAATAGAAACCACGCGAGCCAGTTTATTTAGACTGACTTCGCCATTCAATAGGAGGCTTTTAAGAGCTGGCTTATCCTCAAAACGTTTCTCCAAATTGAGTGCCAAACGGACCTGTTCCTGCGAAAGCCCCGCTAATTTAGCAGCAAACTCAAAAATAGACTCAAAGCCCTTCCGCTCATAGAGCCTTCTTCTGTAGACCTCGGGGAGCAATCCGATGAACTTTTGTCGCCAAAGACGTGCAGCGCGTCCGTAGCGTTTACAAAGCCAGTATAATTTTTCGTCTGAAATGTTCATATTTAACCTGGGGAATACGTAAATAGGGTAGTATATACTCACCCTCCATGCAAATGAAAATCTTCAACTGAGCTGGCCTTTTCTTTTAAATGTTTCCGCTTGGCTTTCCAGATGACTTTTGTTAGAATCCCGCGCGTGGATCGGTAGCTCAGTTGGTAGAGCAGAAGACTCTTAATCTTTTGGTCGAGGGTTCGAGCCCCTCCCGATCCACCATCCTGGGCATAGCCCAGTCTGCTCCTGTTTGCTCCTGTTAGCCCCTGTTTTCCCCTCTTACCCCTTTTTATGGCTCAATCTCTCACTGATCTGCGAGTAGGTATTGTTCTGAATCATGCGAACGCCCCGTGGCAAGTCATCTCGAATTCTTTTATGCGTACGGCACAGCGCAAGCCGGTGATGCGAACCAAGTTGCGCAATCTTATGAATGGGAACGTGATGGAAAAGACTTTTGTTTCCGGTGAAGCCTTTGAAGTGGCGGACGTGGCGCACAAGAGTTGCCAATACTTATACAAAGATGCGACCGATGCCAACTTTATGGATATGGAAACCTATGAGCAATTCGGCTTCTCTATTGAAAGTCTCGGGGACCTGATGGGCTACCTCAAAGATGGAGAAAATGTGGTAGCGGTAATGTATGAAAACCGTCCGATTACCATTCAAATTCCGCCCAAAGTGGTTCTGAAAGTGCTTGAAACCAGTCCCGGGGTGAGAGGAGACCGTGCGCAGTCCGGAACCAAGCCTGCAAAGATGGAAACCGGCATCAATGTACAGGTGCCGCTTTTTGTAAACGAAGGGGACCTCATCCGTATTAATACGGAAACGGGGGAGTACGTGGAACGCGCAAATTAGTCCATCCTCCGGATATACCGCCTTGCTCCCCGGAAAAAATCTGGTAGATTTAATGCGCTCTCGGCAAGGTGGCGGAGCGGCTACGCAACGGTTTGCAAAACCGTACCACACGGGTTCGAATCCCGTCCTTGCCTCCATACTGGGCGTAGCCCAGCGTCTCCTGTCTGTTAGACCTCGCTGATCACGTCGAATCCCTTGAAACTTCCCGTAATGGCGACTCCAATGATTTTCCCTGTGCACAAGCCCTGTTGACGAAGCTTTGCTGCCGTTTCGTTGAGTGTTGCGCCGGAGCCTACAGCATCGTCGATGAGAAGGATATTTTCCGCAGGTTCTTTTTCTGTGACAAAGATCGTTTTTTGAGCATTTTCAATGCGGTCGTTTAAGTTAGAGAGCGTTTTTTGTGGTACGGGGATATCCCCAATCATTTTGGTGATTGAAATTTTGCGAAGATTCAGATGCAGGGTTTTCCCCAGCTCCGACATAAGCTGAATTTCTCGTTTTACGGTGGGAGGAATAAAGCCAATAGCCGTGATATTATATTTTTTGATAAGCCGTTGAATGGGAGATCTGATATCCTCAACCAACTCCTGTATGAGTTTAAGATTCTGACTTTGTTTGGCATACAGCAGTAGCTGTCCCAGCCGTGTTTTCCCGAATCGTTCTATACTGTAAAAGTCGACGTAAAATATTTCATCCAAATAAACGTTAGCAAAAGTATCCTCGAATTTCTTCTTCCCATTAATCAATCCATTTTTTTTATATCCATCGTATTTTCTCAGAGTTTGGACGTATTCTTTTGCTGTCTTTTCTACGTTTTGATCAGTTTTTTCACACCACCTTTTAAAGCCTTCCAACCCGGTTCTCTTCTCTCCACTCGCCGAAACGTAGAGGTAGCGTTCCTCGATTAGCTTAAGAGTCTGAGCAGACAAATTATCCTCTTTGCAATTTCCCGTGCTGACTCCGGATTCAGAATTTAAGATATAAAGCACTTTTGGAGCCTTTCCGATCTTACTAATGATGCCTTTTCTCAGAAGCCCTGCAAGTTGTTTGAAAACGGCCTGTTTAGAGATTTGAAGCATACGGACTAGCTCTTCAGGTTTTGCCTGCTTATGCTCATCAATGTACGCAACGATTTTTTCCGAAGTGTCTGTCCTCATATTCTTATTGTATATAGTTTACCGTTGACTGTCAATGGTAAACCATTCGATAAGCTATCCGGTCAAGTCAATTGTCTCTTCTCATTCTTGAAATTTTCATTACAATAAAATCGGTTTCCGCCTGGGTGGTGAAATGGTATACACGCGAGACTTAAAATCTTGTGGTCGCAAGACCGTGAGGGTTCGAGCCCCTCCCCAGGCACCACACTGCACGAAGTGCAGCGTATAAAAAGAAGACGAACGCTTGAAACCTCACGCGCGCTTGGATTTTGCATGGATTTTGATGAGTACTGCTACGCCGAGTGCAAAGAAGGGGAGGCTCAGCATTTGCCCGATGGTCAGGTCGAAAAAACCCTCGTAGACCAGGAAGTCTTTGAAGAATTCCACGACGAAGCGCATGGCAAAATAGAGCACAAAAAAGAGACCGAAAAAGAAGCCGGGCTTGGCGGTTTTATATTTTTTGAGCCACAAGGGGAGGAGGATGGCGAAAAGCATCATGCCCATGCCGAATTCGTAAAGTTGAGAGGGATGTCGGGAGAAGTCGTCCACTCGATTGAATACCACACCCCAAGGTGCGTTCGTTTCGCGGCCCAATAATTCGCTGTTGAAAAAATTCCCGAGCCGAATCAGGCTCACCGGCAGTGTGACGGCCACCACCAAAATGTCTGCGTAGTCAAAAAGGTGATTTTTTTTATTTCGCCAAAGGAAGAGGGCGTAGGCGATAAGCAGTCCTATGGCCGCTCCATGACTGGATAGCCCGCCTTCCCACACCTTTATAATTTGCACCGGATGTGCGAGGTAATAGTCGAGCTCATAAAAAACGATGTGTCCCAGGCGGGCGCCCACAATCAGCCCAATAATCAAGTAAACCGCGAGTTTATCAAAAGTTTCCAAAGATAAATTTTTATGAGCGCTTCCGCTTCGCTTCAGCGTGATCATGAAGCGGGCGAGGGTGTAGGCCAAATAGAGTCCGAGCGCAAAAAACACTCCGTAATAACGGATTTCAAGTGGGCCGAGGTTGAGTAAAACCGGATTGATATCCCAGATCATCAATTTAGGGTGAAGGAGCGCAGTATGGTATCCATTTTTTCAACGGTGAAGACGTCTTCACCGTTGCGATAAGTGGCCGTAACCGTCCAGGCCTTATCCCCTTTGGTCAACGTGACTTGCATGAAGTCCAGAGTAGGTCCGGCGGTGTCATTTTTCCCTTCAAAAGTGCTCAACGTAGTTTTACTTTCGGCACCGTTTACCAGCAAATTCACAACTTCTTGGGAAAGCAGAGCGTAGTTAAGCAAAGTTTCTTCATGGTCGGCCAGTTTTCTTTGAGCGAGGTCGTAGCTGGTGTCACTTGCGGTGTTGTCTTCGCGCAGCACGGTTACGTTGGCCGTGAAAATGCTGTCCTTAATGTTGTTCTTGAAGGCTACACGCAAATCGTCAGGATATTCTGACGTGAACGAGTCCACAATTTCCCAATCGTCCGGCACATCCATCCCAAATTCCGCCGTTTTGTAGTTGAAATAAAAAACTTGCTCGGAGTCCTCCGTTTGGCCCGTTGTTGTTGCGGTATCGGTTCCCCCACAAGCCGCTAGAAACAAGGAGCCGGCGAGGAGAAAAGAAAGAATCTTTTTCATATGAAGTACTCTATCCAAATTACGAGTTAAAGGCCATTACATTCTGTTGACTTTGTCTTATGTATGCAATAATATCACTCGCTTACCGTTAACCCTATTCACATGGCAGAAGATGGTGAGCCACAAGTCCCCGTAGATGAGGCGCCGGAGGAAACTACAGCATGCGCAGTATGGGGGCCCCCTGAAAATGCTGTAAGCAATGAATTCCTGGGGTTAGAAGGGAAAACTCCACAAGGTTACCGCGAAGCTCAGTACGAAGCGTTAAAACGCGCGCCTTTAAGTACGGTTGTTGGTAGACATGTTCAGGCTATCATGGACGGTATAGCCGCTGGGGACGCTTTGCGTGATCGTGTTGAGCAGATAGTACTTGCTCTTGCCGCACAGTGGAGTGCCAGTGTCAATGAGGAGGCGCCCCTTGCCGTTGTCCAGACATGGGCAGCGCGGTTAGACTACCATTGGAGTCCTTCCGCTATCTTTGCGAATTTTAGCGTTCCAAGTGCATGTGTAGGCCTTCTTTTTGTTGATTTTTTGCGGACAAAGGGCTTGAAAGTTGGAGATTTGACTCCTGATTCAGATTCAGATCGCAAAGGGAACTTTGTATTTTGTGTGCAGATCCCTCTTGCTCAGGCGGATGAAATATCTGCACGAGCATGTGGAAAGACTGAGTTGCCCGAGGCGGTTATGGATGACGTTGCTGGACAAGTAGGGGCTACTGCTATTGAAGCGAGGCTCTAATCACGAATTCTTTCTTGCCAAGCTCTTCATGCTCCTTTTCAATGAGGCGGTATGAAAATACAAGCGGCTGTAAAGTATTTGGAAGGATTGCGAAAGTTTCCCGGGAAGCCGGGGCTTCATCGAATGGAGGAAATGCTTGAACTCTTTGGCCACCCTGAACGAAAGCTGCGGTATGTGCATGTTACGGGAACCAACGGGAAGGGGTCCACATCGGCCACGGTGGCTTCCATTGTGCGCTCTGCGGGTTATCGGGTGGGGCTCTTTACTTCTCCGCATTTGCACCGCTACAACGAACGGATAAAAGTGAATAATCATGACATTTCCGACAGGGACTTTGTTTTTTACGCAGAAAAACTCAAAACTCTTTTGGAGAAAAATCCGGCTCTGCGGCCCGCTTTATTCGAGGCGCTGACCGTTATGGGGTTCCTTTATTTTGCCGATCAAAAAGTCGATTTGGCCGTTTTGGAAGTTGGGATGGGTGGACGTTACGACGCTACGAACGTGATTGAGAAATCGGTAGGCGTGATCACGAATATTGACCTGGAGCACGCGGAGGTTCTGGGAAAAACCAAAGCAAAAATTGCCCATCAAAAGGCCGGCATCATCAAGCCGAATTGCACGGTTATTGTGGGCGAGCAGGATAAAAAACTCCAGAGAATTTTTCAGGGCGAGGCTGATGGGAAATCGGCAAACCTTTTGTTTTTGAATCCTCGACAGATTAAGCCTTTGGGGCAAAGTCTGCCCGGGCAGACTTTTGACTTTCAAAATCTTAAGAAACTTTTTACGCCGCTTTTAGGAAGGCATCAATTGAGCAACGTTTCTTTGGCCGTTTTGGCTGCGTTGGCGCTCAAACAGCAGGGCTTTAAAATCACAGAAAAAAATATTCGTGACGGGCTTAAAAAAACCTATTGGCCGCTTCGTCTGGAACTCGTTCATAAGGAGCCCTCTATTATTTTGGACGCGGGGCACAATATTCACGGGGTGAGAGCTATTGTGAAAGCGGTGGAGGAGATTTTCCCCGAGTCAGATCGAATTTTGGTGTTCGGCTGTTCTTGCGACAAACCTTATGCGGCAATGTCAAAAATGCTCTCGACACTTTCAGACGTCATCATTGTTACCAAAGCCAAGTATCATGGAGTTGCGCCGCAAAAAATCGTAAAAGTGCTCAGCAAAAAGAAAAAGATTTACGTGAGTCGAAATGTCGAAGGTGCGCTCAAGCTCGCACAAAAAATGGCAACAAAAAAGACCTTCATTTTGGTTTTAGGCGGGCTTTATCTAGCGGCGGAGGCAAAAGAGGCGCTCACTGCAAGCGGCGTGCAACGCTCTCGCTGATATGCACGAGAAGTTCATAGGGAATCATGCCGGCGGCGTGGCTTTGCTCCGGTACCGAGTTTTTTTGTTCGGCATGTCGCGAATACACAATCACGGGATCAAAGAGCTTGGCTTCCACGCCCTCCAAGTCGAATGTGCACATGTTCATGCTCACACGGCCAAGCATGGGGCAGAGCTTGCCATTCACTTCCACAAAACCTTTATTGCTGAGGCTACGAGGAATGGCTTCGTAATAGCCCACGGGAATCACTCCCACCCGCATGTTTTTTGGGGCCGTGAAAGTACAGCCATAACCCACGGTTTCTCCTTTTTTCAGTTCATCGATGGCGACTAAAGTGGATTCGAGTTCCATGGTTGCTTCATAGAGGCCAATGCCGAGTCGCACCATGTTGAATTTGGGATTTTTCACTTTGAGTGCGCCGGCGCTGTTGGCGCAGTGAATCCATTTGGGCTTGAAGCCTGCTGCTTCAACCAGTGCAAGAGCTTCTTCAAAACGCTCCACTTGTTCCTCTGTTTTTGCGTCACTTTGTGGATTGTCCGCATCGGCGAAATGCGTGTAAATGCCCTCAATGTTTAAGCCAATCTTTTTGAAGTAGGGGAGGCTCTCTTTTAATTGCTTCATGGAAAATCCCATGCGCGAGAGACCGGTTTCGATTTTGATATGTACCGGCACGTCCATTTTTGCAAAAAGTTCCGCACTTTCTTTGTTAAAAACCGCAAAATGAAAAGGAAAATGGCGACCGTGCGTGTTTTCCGGATGTAAGGCGCCTATAATAAGAACAGGCGTTTTAATGCGAGCTTTCTTCAGCTCGTAGGCTTCGTACAGCGAATCCACTATAAAAAACGGAGCGCCTTCGTTGTCGAGCGCTTTGGCGACCAGCGTGAGCCCGTGTCCGTACGCATTCGACTTTAAAACCGGACAAATGGCTTGCCCCGGGCAGAGTTTTTGATACGCATGAAGATTGTGCTTCAGCGCGTCTTTAAACACATGCAGCGTATTGAGGTTGCGATATTTTCTTCTGCCAAACAACATTAGCGGCGAGTCACAATGGCATCCACCAATCCGTACTTCTTTGCTTCTTCGGCGGTCATGAAGTTGTCGCGATCGGTATCCACTTCCACCTTGGTCAATTTTTGCCCGGTATGGCGTGCAATAATTTCGTTGAGCAAGTTCTTGGTTTTAATAATGTGGTCCGCGTGAATACGGATGTCGGAAGCTTGTCCCTCGGTCCCACCGAGCGGTTGATGAATCATCACCTCCGCATTAGGCAGAGCAAAACGTTTTCCTTTAGCCCCTCCGCAAAGCAGCACGGCGCCCATGGAAGCGGCCATACCCATCACAACGGTGGAAACGTCCGGCTTCAGGTATTGCATGGTATCATAAATGGAAAGACCGGCGGTCACATGTCCTCCGGGGGAATTGATGTACATCACAATGTCTTTCTTGGCATCCTCTTGTTCCAAAAAGAGCATTTGGGCAATGAGCAAGCTGGCCATACTGGATTCCACTTCGGTGAACATAAAGATCACGCGATCCTTGAGTAGGCGAGAGTAAATGTCGTAGGAACGTTCTCCTTCGTGCGTTTTTTCAAGCACGGTGGGCACCAGCATACTGCTGATTTCACGGGAGAGTCCGCGGTTATTTTGGAGATACTTCGCTTGATCACGAAGAAGTCCGCTTTGCGTGTAATGATGAAAATCGTTCATGGTGGAATGGTTTTTAATACGCACTGGCGTGCGCGGTGGAGGAATTATAACTTTTTTTTAGCAAGGCTGCAAAAAAATAGTATTGACTTTACCTCGGCGCACGCTAGAATCGTCTGGCGTATTTCTCTCGTAGAGGTGCGTGCGTTCTTCAATTGACCTTTGACAGTTCAGATCTAATAGAGAGTCCCAAATTCTAGGTTTTAATTACTCGGAACAGGTTAAGTATCTGTTTTCGAGTCTAAATAAATCAAATTTTAGGCTACTCCCTGGCCAACAGGGAGACAGCTTCAATTTCTCAATAAGACACTTTGTGCTTCGCACGTCGTGTCTTTATCGGAGAGTTTGATCCTGGCTCAGGGTGAACGTTGGCGGTGCGTCTAATACATGCAAGTCGAGCGAGGCTTCGAGCCGAGCGGCGGACGGCTGAGTAACACGTTGGTAGCTACCTCAAACTCAGGGATAACTATGAGAAATCATAGCTAATACCGGATGGTCCCGTAAGGGTAAAGTTTTTACGGTTTGAGAGGTGCCTGCGTCCTATCAGGTAGTTGGTAAGGTAACGGCTTACCAAGCCTATGACGGGTAACTGGTCTGAGAGGATGGCCAGTCAGAGGGAAACTGAGACACGGTTCCCACTTCTACGGAAGGCAGCAGTAAAGAATCTTCCACAATGGACGAAAGTCTGATGGAGCGACACCGCGTGCAGGATGAAGGCCCTTGGGTCGTAAACTGCTTTTTTGGGGGAAAAATTCTGATTGTACCCTAAGAATAAGCACCGGCAAATCACGTGCCAGCAGCCGCGGTAATACGTGAGGTGCAAACGTTACCCGGAATTATTGGGCGTAAAGCGTCCGCAGGTGGCGAAGCAAGTCAGGTGTTAAATCTTGAGGCTCAACTTCAAGACTGTGCTTGAAACTACTTTGCTAGAGAGGTGGAGAGGTGAGTGGAATTCTGCATGTAGGGGTAAAATCCGTAGATATGCAGAGGAACACCAAAAGCGAAGGCAGCTCACTGGCCATTCTCTGACACTCATGGACGAAAGCGTAGGTAGCAAACGGGATTAGATACCCCGGTAGTCTACGCTGTAAACGATGATCACTCGATGTCGGGAGTTCGACCCTCTCGGTGTCTAAGCAAACGCGATAAGTGATCCGCCTGAGAAGTACGATCGCAAGATTAAAACTCAAAGGAATAGACGGGGACCCACACAAGCGGTGGAGCGTGTGGTTTAATTCGATAGTAAGCGAGGAACCTTACCAGGGTTTGACATCCTCCGAATTTCTCGGAAACGAGAAAGTGCCGTAAGGAACGGAGAGACAGGTGCTGCATGGTTGTCGTCAGCTCGTGCCTTGAGGTGTTCGGTTAAGTCCGTAAACGAGCGCAACCCACGTCCTTAGTTGTATTTTTCTAAGGAGACTGCCTTGCATAACAAGGAGGAAGGTGTGGATGACGTCAAATCAGCATGGCCCTTATACCCTGGGCGACACACGCGCTACAATGGCCGGTACAACGGGCAGCCAAGGAGTGATCCGGAGCGAATCCCTAAAACCGGTCCAAGTTCGGATTGAAGGCTGCAACTCGCCTTCATGAAGCTGGAATCGCTAGTAAATGTGTATCAGCCACGGCGCATTGAATATGTTCCTGGGTCTTGTACTCACCGCCCGTCAAGTCATGAAAGATAGGGGTGCCCGAAGTTCCCGCTCAGCGGGACCTAAGGCAAAACTATTGATTGGGACTAAGTCGTAACAAGGTATCCGTACGAGAACGTGCGGATGGACTACCTCCTATTAAGGAGTTACGAAGGATTTCGAAAGGAATCATGTAACCATTCCTAGGTCGCCTCTCCCTTCTTTTTTAAGGCTGGTCTAACGACCAGTGGGAGAGCGAATATACCGCGAGGTACGTTCACCCTAGCATTTGCCTCTCTTTTAGATCTGGATTATCAACATTGCGGCCGAAAGGCTGCAGCGGTTCAACTGAAGAAACAATAGGCCCCGAAAGGGGCTTTTATTGTAGGATTCAGCATTTGTAATAATTGCGATTACATGTTATAATATCGAAAGTTAAAACAAACTATGGGTGACTCAACGTTGAGAAATTTTCCAGAAGATTCAGACCTTGAGCTTCAGGAAGCTCTAACTACAGGGATGTCGCGTGAAGACGTTGCGCGCTTAGCCGCTACGTGGGTTCCAGCCCAAGTAGCTGTAGCTTTGGCAGAGCCCAACAATCTTGAGGGTGAGAGGCGCAGGCAGGCTCGTTTAAGCATGGTTGAAACCGTGCTTACTCGTTTGCAAGAGGGAGGTCGATTGAAAACCCTGGGCTGGTCCGAACTTAGAGATGTCCCTTCGGATGCCACTCATGATAGGGAGGCTTATAAGGTTGTGAAGTTCAGTCAGCAAATGCCGACCCGAACCGCCGATTTAGGAGCAAAAACAGGAGTTGCCGTTCGAGAATTTATGTTGGCGACGGGAGTTATTTTTGAGACCGTTGATTACGATCGAGGCGGCGCGCGAGAGTTTATTCTTGTGCTCAATGGGCATCTCCCGGAAAGCTACAAGCGTGTGACAGCGGGCAGGAGTTAACTCTGGACTGTCAGAGGAGTTTTCGCTACTGTAGTGGCGCTTTTTTAAATTGCAAAAATTATGGAAAAATCTTTGTATGGCGATCTAAAGCTTGGCGTTTTGGGTGGAGGTCAGTTGGGTCGCATGCTTATTCAGGCAGGAATGAATTTTAACGTGTCTTTCCATGTTTTGGATGGAGATCCGGAGGCTCCTTGCGCACGTCTTGCGGAAAAATTTACCGTTGGGCCTTTGATGGATTTTGATAGCGTTTATAATTTTGGTAAGACGGTTGACATGCTCACGATTGAAATTGAGCACGTGAATACGGATGCTATGGAAAAGCTGGAGAATGAAGGCGTGCCGGTTTATCCGAGCTCGCGTGTTTTAAAGTTGATTCAAGATAAAGGCCTGCAGAAACAATTTATGGCTGATAACGGACTCGCGACTTCTCCTTTTAAACTGCTTGAAAGCGGAAAAAATGCGGTAGCATTATTGAATGCGGGTTCGATCCGGTTACCTTTCGTTTTGAAACTACGTAAAGGTGGTTATGATGGGCGAGGGGTGTTGATTGTACGCAAGCCGGAAGATTTAACTGAGGTATTTGATGCCCCCTGCGTCATGGAAGATTTTGTCGGTGATGCGATGGAGATTGCAGTGCTTGTTGCGCGCAGCACAAAAGGTGAAATCAAGACCTATCCTTCCACGGAAATGGTTTTTCATCCCACGGCTAATTTGCTTGAATTTCAAACGGCTCCGGCTCGCATCCCGCGAGAAGTGGAAAAAAAGGCGAGTGAGCTTGCGGTAAAGGCCGCGGAAGCGCTTCAGGTCGTCGGACTGCTCGCTGTTGAAATGTTCGTTACTCATTCCGGCGATGTTTTAATCAACGAAATGGCTCCGCGTCCGCACAACAGCGGTCACCATACCATTGAGGCGAATCAAACGTCTCAGTTTGAGCAACATTTGCGCGCTATTTTTGGTTTGCCTCTGGGCTCAACGGACACGCTTTCGCCGGCGGTTTTGGTGAATATTTTGGGCGCACCCGGCTTTAGTGGAAATGCAAAGTACGACGGTATGGATAAGGTTCTGGCGGAGCCCGGTGTGCACGTGCATCTGTATGGCAAAAAGATTACCAAACCCTACCGCAAAATGGGTCACGCAATCGTTCTAAATAAAGATTTAGACAAAGCCATGCAAAGCGCTAAAATGGTGGAAGATACTTTAAAAGTTATTGCTTAACCTAATACGGCATGAAAACTCCACTCGTAGGCATTATTATGGGTTCTGATTCTGATCTGCCGATTATGTCCGAGGCGGCGGTGTTTTTGGATACTATGGGAATTCCGTGCGAAGTTAGCGTTGTTTCCGCGCACAGAACGCCCAAGCGAATGGCCGAGTATGCAACTTCTGCTCGCAGTCGTGGCCTTAAAGTTATTGTTGCAGGTGCGGGTGGTGCCGCTCATTTGCCGGGTATGATTGCGTCCATGACCACTTTGCCTGTGATCGGAGTGCCAATAAAATCTTCAAACTCGATTGATGGTTGGGATTCGATTTTGTCGATTTTGCAAATGCCATCGGGTGTTCCGGTTGCTACGGTTGCTTTGAATGGTGCAAAAAATGCCGGAATTGTGGCTGCGCAGATTATTGGAACTTTTGATGAGGGCGTTGCAAAGAAGCTCGCCAAATTTAAGCTTGAAATTCAGGAAAAAGTACTCGTTTCCGCCGAAAAACTGGAAAAAATAGGGTACAAAAAATACCTGGAAGGAAAGAAAAAAGCGTAAATCGTGGTTTTGTCTAGTCGGATTCGGTAAGCTTTTTTGTGGCAGACCGTCTATACTTCCGACAGCTATAATCTTAACCCTTTATTTTTATGAGGAAACTGTTGAGCGCGGGACTGCTTAGTGTCCTATTAACCACCTTATTTTCTTTCCCCGCCTATGCGGAGGATGAGGAAGGTGAAGAAGATAAGGTGGATGATATTTCGGATGAGGTTGAGAGTGCTCTGGATGATCTTGAGGAAGTTATTTTTGAGGAGGCCGAAGATAGCGACGATGAGGGTGAAGTGAAAGTAGAAGGGGGTGAAATAACAGTAGAGGAAGAAGAAGTGGCCGATGAGGATCTCAGTATAGAGGTTGTGGAGGAATTTGACGCAGCGGCTGAATCCGGAGACTATCCGGACAAGCTCTACTTGAGCGTGCAATGGGGGTATTTCCCCGCGGAGGGTGAGGACGCCACCGAGATGGGAGCCGTTACTTGGAATGGAGATATTTCTTTTGAAAATTCCAATGGTTTAGTAAAGGCTCGTCCTTTCAAACTGATCGGTTTTGAAAAGAACCAGGACGGTTTGGATTCCGAAGATGCAACCAGCACAAACGCCTCTTTCATCTCAGAAATTTTCGGTCACCACGACGGAATTTTATTTAAAGTGAGGACGGATTTGAGTTCAGATACTCAAATTGTTTTTGAGACGGAGTATTCCATTACTGCTGCTGAAGTTTCCTTGAGTGATCTCGTTGCAGCCGGGGAAATGGAATTCGATTACAGCCCTTACAAAGTGGTTATGAAGGCTTGGTCTCACGATGACTGGCTCGAAGGTCAGTCCGAGCATAGAGATCCGGAATCTTTAGAGCCGGAAGACGTTGAACAGGGCTCTTGGTATGAACGCTACATGGATGACTCTGTGGATAATGGATTCTTCCAGGGCTATAAGGATGAAAAAGGAAAGCTCACCGGTAACATCGGGCCTAATGATCCACTCACGCGTTTTCAACTCTTGAAGGTTTTGTTTGAGTTGGCAAACAAGCTCGATATGGGTGTCGGGGCTACCGATTGTGACCCAAACACCGTGAGCACCACTTCAAGCACAGACTGGATGGAAGGCGATTGGGCTCGGGGCTATGTTCAATGCGTCGAAGACTCCGGTCTTAACGTAACGATGTTGGATGAAGTGATTGATGGGGACTTGGTGACCGGCAATCAAGCGGCATTGCGTTGGGAAGTCATTGCCACGGCCTTTGAACTTCTGGATATTGATACCAGTGGCACGGAGGACACCACTCTGGATGACGTAAGCGATAGCGGGCTACGCGGAGCCTTTATGGATATGATCGACAAGGGAGTTGAACTCGGTATCCTTTCCGGTTATCCCGATGGAAGTTTTAAACCTTTCAGACAAGTGAACCGCGCTGAGATGTTCAAGATCACTTCTTTGTTCTACGAAGTGTTGTCACTTTAGAGGCAGGCGATTGAAGGAATAACTTAAAAAGCCCCGGGGAACCCGGGGCTTTTTTGATATAAGCATGCTTGATAAATACAAAAATTAAAACTGGTGGGCGATTCAAGATTTGAACTTGAGACCTCGACATTATCAGTGTCGCGCTCTAAC
>Ga0265292_1000759_pt1 | contig 37272 bp, 28 predicted proteins | sample Munlanlewell296A_FD_189080 | JGI IMG/M metagenome (GOLD analysis project Ga0265292, IMG submission 189080) | Leachate microbial communities from a municipal landfill in Southern Ontario, Canada - Leachate well 296A | ecosystem: Engineered > Solid waste > Landfill > Unclassified | place: Canada... | reverse complement strand
TTATGTCCTTTCCTGCCATCCTGCCTCCTCCTTAAAAGGAGCAGTTTAGCATTGTGCAAATAGGACATTTTCATTTTGCTCTAATAGGACATTATCACGTTGCTGTTACAGAATAAATCAGAGCTGTTGACTTCTATCATATAAAACGTTACTCTCAAGTAATTATGACTGAGATAACCCATCAATGAACACGGAATTAATATTTTTCTATTCGCTCCTATTCCTCTTTGCAGGTATTGTTGTTTTTTATCTTCTACGGATAGTTATAGGGTTTTACAAAACAAAAAAGCGGCTTAACCATGATGACAAGTCACGTGTCGGTTTTGTCGTAGATACATTTCACGAGCTTGTGGCCAAACTGAAGGACAAAGAGAAAGAACTCGAACTCCTTATGAAAAAGGCCGAAGACAGGGCAACGGTCATCGAAGGCTACAATGAAAATATACTCCAGAGTGTTCCAAGCGGCGTGATAAGTTTTGACGAGAATTTAAGGGTCACAAAAGTGAATCAGGCCGCGGAAAAGATACTGGAAATAAGAGGTGAAGAAATATCGGGAAAGCTGCATACAGAGGTGTTGAAGAAACCCATAGCCGATCTTTTGAGTGATAAAAGCATCATCGAGAGAAAAGAACTTATTTATACGACGCCCTCCGGCAGAAGGATATGGCTTGGTCTTACGCTCTCTCCTCTTAAAGATGGCGCCGGCGCAATAATCGGGCAGATCCTTGTCTTTACCGATCTGACACATCTCAAGGCCATAGAATCCCAGATGCAATTGAGGGACAAGTTATCAAGCCTTGGAGAAATATCGGCGGGAATTGCGCACGAAATGAGAAATCCCATGGCGGTTATTGCAGGATATACAAAACTGTTGTCGAAAAAGGCTGATAATTCCATGAAACCCACAGTGGATGCAATTTCAAAGGAGATAGTCGTAATGGACAGGATCATCTCCGACTTCCTCTCCTTTGCGAAACCGCCTGAACTCGCTATTTCCGAAGTCGATCTCAAAACGCTTCTCGAAACCTGTGTTACCTCGGTTGCAGGCGAGAGAAATGATATCGTCCGCAATATTCAGATCGAGGGGCAGGCTATTATTAAATGTGATGAAGTGCTTTTAAGACAGGCCTTCATAAACCTGATACAAAATGCGGTAGAAGCAATGCTACAGGGCGGTACCCTGACAATTAAGGCGTCCGCCTCAAAAGGTCCGGGAGGCGATTTTCTTGATTTAAGCCTTTCCGATACCGGCCATGGTATTCCGGAAAACATAAAGAACAAAATCTACCTGCCTTTTTTTACGACAAAGGAAAAAGGCACGGGTCTCGGCCTCGCAATCGTCCATAAGATTATCGTCTCGCACAGCGGCAGCATCTCGGTTGACTCAGGGGATAAAGGGACGACATTCAAGATCAAACTGCCGCTCAATAAATAGAATCTGTGTATAAACTCGATGTTTTAACACCCTCCCCAAACCCCTCCCCTCAAGGGAGGGGCGTATTTACTACCCTCTCCCTTGAGGGGAGAGGGCAAGTGTGAGGGTGTTAAAATGTGTCCTTACTAATTAACTCCTTAGAGGCTCTTGCAAAAGTCTTGAAACCGACCAATTTGTCATTTCGAGTGAAAGGAGAAATCTTTCATACTCAGTGGGTTACAAGATTCCTCACATTCATTCGGAATGACAATCTGAGACTTTTGCAAGAGCCTCCTTAGTTAAATATATTTATTTTGGACATCCGCAGTTTTTGGGTTCAGTAATCTTTTTTCCCGCCACCGGTAATACCATTCTCCGAAGACAATGGTTATTATGGTCAGTCCGAACCCTGCAATAACATCGACTACATAATGATATCGGCAGTACACGGTTGCGACGATAAGGGCTGATACTATTGGAAGCGTCATCCAAAAGTATCCTCTCTTATATTTATAGGAGAGATAAAGCACTAATACCGTTATTCCGGTATGTCCGCTGGGGAAGGCGTCCCTTTTTATACCCTCAAGCCTGTTTAAAAAATTCTGCAGCGGCTCTGTAAGAAAAAGACCCTGTAGTCCCGTGCTCTGAAAGTCATTCAAATAGACCCTCGGTCCGAGAGCGGGGAAAAGGATATAGCCGAGATATGAGAGATAGAAACAGAACATAATCATAAATAATGACTTGTTGAATTCTTCCCTTTGATTGTTAAACAGCAGGACCGCCCCATATCCTGTGGGAACGAAATAGTACATTGAATAAGCTGCCTGCAGGATGTCCGTTAAAAAGGGATTCATGATACTCTCAAGCATTACCGTAGGATGATTTCCAAATATCATATAATCAAGCCTGATAAGCAGAGGGTCTATGTCCACCGGGTTGATATAGTGCACAACCCACTCAAGGCTATCGAAGATGGTCAGGATGCAAATGGTCGGGAAAATCAGATCATAAAAGAAGCTGAGGAACTTGCCTTTATTGTTCAGTCTGATCAAAACAATCTGGACAACAAGGAGGACCGAATAAAGACTTATTAAGTAAAGCGCCTTTGGCAATGCCTGATAAAAGGTCAAGGTCAAACCAAGGAGGAACAAGAGGAAGATTATGGTTACAGCGTCCCCCGGCCTTTGGTTGATTATCGCTCTGATTAGTCTGTCCATCAGAGCTTGCTTAAGGCCCTTTTGACTGCTTTTTCCTTCTTCGATAACTGACGCGGGCTGCCTTTTCTCCGGGGTTCAATATATTCCTCTTCATCCTCCTCTTCGATACCGGAAAGGTCTTTTGTACTCATGGCGCTCAGAAAATCATCCGACGATACCGGGATTGAACCGGTTGACCAGGCATGGTCCGCGATCTCCCTGTCTGACGTCGCCACAATCCATTCGCGTCTTTCTGCTGAAATCATTCGCTTGATAACGGCGTCCGCCTTATCGCCTATCCTCGAATAAATCACTTTCACCCCGCCGATGACGGTCCGGCTTTCCTGCCCCTGCCCCGTCCTCCAGCCGTCAAAGACAACTGTGAGATCATGGCTTTTTCTCTTCCCGTATTCGATAAGCGCATCGATAAGCAAATCCCTCTGTCTTTTAAGGTCGCTATGCGATATGCCTATCAGATTATAGCCGTCGATGATTATATGAGAAATGGCTTCCTCCCTGTATACATAGACGTTGCAAATCATATTCTCAATATATTTATAAAGTATACCAGAATCATTAAAACTACCTTTATCCGCAAATGATAAATAGAGTCTGTCCATAAACTACTATTGAATAGTCCGTCATTCCCCGACTCGCTTGCCCGCCGTCTTTTTGGAGGGATCGGGGAATCCATTCTTTTCAATGGGTTATAGATCCCCCGGTCAAGCCGGAGGATGACAAACCCTGAGTTTATGGACAGACTTATATAGTTATCATTTGCTTTATGCAGTAATGGGGTATATGTCACTAACGTGACAAAATATGGCTGAAATTTTCAATTCATAAACAAAACATTTACACAAAGCACCCGTTTTTCATTTAAAAATAGGGGATATATATGGCATAACAATTGCTTAATAATTTAGATACGCCCGAAATATGTCAAATGATTACGTAAAATATTAAGTAATTTCTATACAATTTTTGTAAAATATAATAACTATTCACTTAAAGGGGGACGTCATGCATCAAAAAAAGCGGAACATAAAAAGAGGACATGCCGTTATATTGTCTTCATTAGCGCTTATTACAGCCTTTTTCTCATTTTTCGTTATTTCCGCAGAGGCAGGCTGGGACGATTGCGCTATTGACTGGAATAAATTTTCTACTAATCCCGGGTTTATTGCCGACTATACATATAAAGGCCAGGCCATCCGTGATTATGACGATAAAGGAGCCGGAGGAGATCCGACACATGGCCAAGCCAATGTTTCCCCAAGCGGAATAGACCTTGCTTCGGGCGTTGTTTCTGCAAATCCAGGCCCCAAAACTACCCCTTACTTTGGATATTATGACGGCGGCACACCATACGATCCAAACAATCCTTCAACCATGCAGGATGATGTCATATTTTTCAGAATGAGGGTCGTGGGAGACCCCAAACACGGCGGTGAGTTCGACGCCTACCACTGGAACATATTACTGGATATAGATGCGGATGGTTATAAAGAATACTGGATCGACCTCGAAGGAAGCTACTCGCAAAATAGTTACGACCGTCTTAATATACTTTACGATAATATAAGCAATCAGGTCATCTCGGATCCCGATCGAACAAACCCTCTGGTAAGGATAAACTACTTTACGGCTTATTACACGCCGGATAATAATCAGACATGCCGGAATGCCAACCCCACATCTCCCGGACTCTCTCATACCAGGGTTGTACCTACAAATGACGGCACCAATGAATACTGGATCGAGGAACAGATCCCTATGACCGCATTCAAGGACAGCAACGGCAATCAGGTCCTCTATCCCGATTCCCCTGTTGCCTTTGTTTTTTCCACAGGCGCATCGAACCAGGACCCCTTGCAGAAGGACTGGATGATGGACCTTAAATATCTTTCCGACGCCGACCCTATAACATTTGGCGATATCATTATCCCGCAGGGCACACCGATCATTGAATTTGCCAACAGCTCCGTGGACCCCGTGAGCTTCTATACGATAGGCAACAACATATATGTTTACGTAAAAGACCCTCGCGCAAATATCAATAATTCCGCTGTAGAAACAATTACGGTTACCGTAACCGACACATCTACCGGAGACGATGAAGTATTAACGCTCGTTGAAACCGGGCCAAGTACGGGCATCTTTACCAATACCGGCGGTGCAGGCACTCAACTGACTTCTTCGGCCTCTGACGGCATATTCAACAATAGTGATGGAAATCACAACATCGAAGTAGTTTCAGGAGATTCCATATATGTTTCCTATACCAATCCACAGGCTTTTACCGTTACAGACCATGCTGCGATAATCGGCCAATGTGAGGTATTCATGGAATTTACCCGTGCAAACGGTCTGCCGTCTAATAGTTTTATCCTTACGAATGATATCAATACCAGTGATAAGGTTTATTTAACGGTCACAAATCCTGCCGCGAATACTAATCCTAATACCATACAAACCATAACGGTTAATCTTACCGGCAATGACGCCTATACTATGACCCTGACAGAGACTGGCAACAATACCGGCGTTTTCAGAAATACCACAGGGCTTGACACGCAGATTGAAGTCCTTCCTGTTTCAACTACCGATTCCTTATGGGAAGACGTGGATGGAGGAACTGTTACAGCAACCTATAGTTACAATGTTGGCGGTTGCTCTGGAATAAAAATCACCACCGCCACCCTGTTTGTTACCCCCAGCGGTGGAAGGGTATACTTCACCAATTCTTCAGGCACACAGGACGTTGAACTGTACGGTCCTAACCAGAACGTATATTTAAAAGTAAATGACTACACCAATTGCGGATCGGGAAATCCTAAAACCCTGAATGTGACTGTCAGCAGCGCCACCGGAGACTCTGATACCGTTATCCTGACTGAAACATTCGTTGGTTCCGGCATATTCAGGAATACCACTGACGCGTTAATAACCGCTACATTTGATGGAAGTTATACTGCTAATGATGGGATTATTGAGGCAGCCAATGGAGATACGTTGACTGTAACGTATGCGGACTGCAACGACGGAGATAACGACGCGTCAAATAACAATAAGACCGATACTGCCAAATATAATGCGCCTAATCTTGTCATAAACGAAGTCCTGTTCTGGCCTAATAACATTCCCCTACCCGTTCCCTTACCCAATCCCCTACCCAATCCATTGATCTGTCAGACTGAATATATTATGCTTTATAACCCGACTCCCGTGGCGATCAATGTTAACGGTTATCATGTAACGGACGGAGACAATTTCAATTATATTCTGCCGAATATTACTCTCAATCCGGGCGACAAGGCATATATCTCTCTGCATGCATCCGGTCAAACTCTGCCCGATCAATACGACAGTGTCAATAAAACCTGGTATCTATTTTCTACAACGTCGCCGATTTTCCCTTCCAATGAACTGGGTGATCCGAACCCCAAGATCTGTTCTACCAGTCACAGCTACTGCGCAACCGATGCAGACTGCGCGGGAGGAGGCGGAACTTGTGTCAGCAACACCGACCCCTCCGATCAGGTTTCTCTTTACAATAATTCCGGACAAATCATTGATTATGTTGCATGGAGTTCAACATTAACCCCGTCCGTTGACTTTCAGGGTGATGATTCGCCGGCGGTTGCTGCCGGGATATGGCAGGACGACGCCTTTGTAAATGTCAGCGGCATGTCTATAGGTTATGCTATAACACGTTCCACCATCGGCCTTGACACCAACACCCCCAATGACTGGATACTGACCACGAACCCGACCCTCGAGGTCTGCAACTATGTCGTTACCTATGCGCTTATATCGTCATTCGATACCTATATGGTGAACGGCAGTGTAATGGTCCAATGGGACACCACAACTGAAGTGGGCGCTCTCGGTTTCTATCTTCTACGCCTCAATAAAAAAACCGGCGCATATGAACCCGTCAACTCCATGTTGTTTCCCGCTTTGATAGATTCGCCGCAAGGCGGAACATACAGCGTGATAGACAGCGGAGCTTCACTGAATGAAAGCAATACATACAAATTGGTCGAAGTGGAATTTGCAGGCAGACAGCATATTTATGGCCCGTATACCGTAAGCGTCAAAGACGGGTCCGTTCTTGCCGATTCACGGATACGGTCTTCAGGGCTTAACCACGGGAATCCTCTTTCTATTTACAGCCGGAAGGCCGGGGAGATTTCCAAAGAAAAGATTTTGCGTCTTGAGGCGGTAAAAGAACAAAATGCGGTCACGGTAGAAACGGCAAAGAACCGCAAAGGTAATTCGGCAAAGCTATCTATTGCGGACAACGGACTTTATTACATGGATGCATCTGAAATCTCCGCTCTCCTCAATGTTTCTTCCAAAGACGTTATGAACAGGATCAAAACGAACCGTCTGAAATTAAGCACAATGGGCAAGGCAATACCCTATATGGCATCCGGAAACAATACCGGAATATATTTCTACGGAAAAGGAATAGACAGTATTTATGCGAAAAAAAACATCTACTGGATAGAGAAAAACAACGGCCTTCAGATGGTGACCCTCACGGGAAGCGGCCCTCAGCCGGCAGAGGGCGACAAGAGCTTTACCGACACACGTCATTTTGAAGAGAATGCTTTTGACGTTACCTCTTTATTTTCAGACCCGACCGTTGATTACTGGTTCTGGGATTATATTGTGAGCGGTGATGAAAGCCTCGGCGCAAAAACTTTTCCGATTCAGGTCCCGGATGTTGCCGATGCGGCGACAAATGCCTCACTCAAGGTCAATCTTCAGGGTGGAACGATTAATGACAATCATGTTATTGTCACCCTTAACAGTGAAAAGATCGGAGAAGAAACCTGGTATGGGGCCGTCGCACATACACTCGACCTTTCCTTTAAACAGGATATCCTGAAAAACGGAGAAAATACCGTGGGAATTACCGGTCTGCTTGATACCGGCGTAGCGTACGATATTTTTTATCTCAATTCTTTCGACCTGACTTATCAGAGGCTCTACCATGCCGTGGGGAATACGCTTCTCTGCCGGGGCGACGGCAATGCGGTAATAACCGTCACCGGGTTTACTCATTCCGATATTTCGGTATTTGATGTAACGGACCCTGAAAAGCCGATATTAAATAATTCTGCAACTATCGACGGGATAGACGGAAATTACAGGATAAGCTTTGTCCCTGATTCGCCCGGCGCCCTTTATCTTGTTGCTTCTTATAGCGCTCCTCTCAGGGTGACTAAAGCTCTTACGGATGTTCCGTCCAAACTGAAAAACACGGGCAACAGCGCCGATTATCTGATAATCACGAACGAAGCCCTTTTATCGACCGCACAGTCTCTCGCCAAGTACAGAAAATCGCAGAAATTGAAAGGCATGACGGTCCTCGTGGAAGATATCATGGATGAGTTCAACTACGGGATATCCAGTCCCGAGGCTATAAAAGCCTTCCTCTCCTACGCATATTATTCCTGGAAAAAGTCTCCCCGGTATGTTGTTCTTATAGGGAAGGGCTCATATGACTACAAAGATTACTTGGGCTTTGACGATAATATTGTGCCGCCTGCAATGGTCGGAACTCCCCAGGGGCTTTTCCCTTCTGACAACTATTTTGCCGATATGAACGGAGATCATATTCCTGATATGTCTATCGGCAGGCTGCCGGTTGTCACTTCCGGAGAGTTAAAGGGCTTTATCAATAAAATTATCGCTTATGAAAAAGCGAAAAATGGCGTCTGGAAATCACGGGTGCTCATGTCGGCAGATTACCCCGAAAACGGTGAGACGTTCCCTGCCGACAGCGACGCCGTGGCTGCCCTTATTCCACAGGGATATAACGTAGGGAAGATATATCTGTCCAACCTCTCTCTGCAGGAAGCCCGCAGATTGCTTTTGGAAGGCATCAATAACGGAACAATACTCTTAAACTATATAGGACATGCCGGGGTAGATCGCCTTTCCAGGGACGGCCTCCTGGTATCAGGTGACGTCGCCATGATGACAAATATGGAAAAACTCCCCGTAGTTACGACCATGACATGTGTTACCGGAAACTTTTCGATTCCCGGCATTGACTGTCTCGGGGAAGCTTTGGTATTGAAAGGCAATGGCGGCGCAGCCGCTTTCCTGGCTCCTACGGGAATGTCCATAAACTCATCTGCAAGGGTTTTCGATGAGGAATTTGTGAAGTCTTACCTGCAGCCGGGCAAACTGATACTCGGCGATGTTGTTTTGAAAACTTTTCTTAACTATTCCGGTAAAGACGGCTATAACTACATGCTTGATATATACAACATCATGGGTGATCCGGCAATGAGACTTCAATAAACCATGCGACAGGACAATGAACTGCTGGGCAAACGATTTAAAAAGGCCGGAGAGCTCGTATCCCGCTCTATCGCAGGAGAAACGATCCTCGTTCCGGTCAGCGGCAAACTTGCGGATATGCAGAGGATTTTTGCCCTGAACCCGGCTGCCGAGTTTATCTGGAAGCGTCTGGACGGCGAGAAAAATCTATCGGCTATCCGCAATGAGATCCTCGAATATTTCGAGGTTGGGAAAGAACAGGCAGAGAGCGACATACGGGAATTTATCTCCGAACTGTTAAAAGAAAAACTGATTACCGAAGGCTGACAATTTATGGGATGCACTGAAACGGCATGGCTGACAGACACGGAGTATCTGAAGCAGTTCAGTGACAGGGCATATCAGCTGCGGATACCCCTGTCCGGCGGTATCGAACTGACCTCGCGATGCAATCTGAGATGTGTCCACTGCTACTACGGTCCCCATACCGATGAAAGTCAAACAATTAAAAACGAGATGGACACCGGCAAAATATTGTCCGTCATCGATGAGATTACGGAAGCCGGATGTCTTTATCTTCTCATTACAGGCGGAGAACCGCTTATTCGGAAGGACTTCAGCGAAATATACCGATATATAAAAACAAAGGGCCTTCTGATTACGGTGTTCACGAACGGCACACTTATATCGGATGATATTGCCGGACTTTTTCAGGAACTCCCTCCACAGGCAGTAGAAATTACCCTTTATGGAGCGTCTGATGATACCTGTGACAGGATTACGGGTGTTCAGGGTTCCCTCCGGAAGTGCCTGACAGGCATACAAAAACTGCTTGACCATAAAGTCCGTGTGAAGCTGAAAACTATTCTTATGACATTAAATAGCCATGAATTTTCCGCGATGGAAGATATCGCAAAGGCATTCGGGGTCCCTTTCCGTTTCGATGCGGCGCTTTTTCCGCGTTTCAGCGGGGACAAGACCCCTATACGCCTAAGGGTTTCTCCCGAAGCCGCCGTAGAGGAGGAATTGTCCGATGACCAAAGACTTAAGGATTATTGTAATTTCTTCAAAAGGACCAGAGATTTTCCCGTCTATGATACCCTCTATATATGCAGCGCGGGACATACTAATTTTCACATCGACTCATACGGCAATCTAAAACCCTGCCTTATGATAAATAATATTAAGTATGAACTTTCATCCGGCAGTTTCGAATCCGGCTGGCATGATGTTATAAGGGACATCATCAGCCAAAAGGTCCCGGAGAACTATACCTGTAACACCTGTGAGAAGCGTTCACTGTGCGGATTTTGTCCGGCTTTCTTTCAATTAGAAAATGATTCGGAATATATACGTTCAGAATATCTTTGCACAATGGGCAAACAACGTTATAAAATAATCAATGACTACGAAGGAGGAGACAATGAAAAACCTCGAAGGTAATGAAAAACAGACATACGAGAAGCCGAGGCTGAGGGCAATAGAGCTTGCTGCAGAAGAAATCCTCGCCATCGGCTGCAAAGCTTTGAGCAGCGGCACTGCGCCCGGATCAACCAGTCCGCCGTGTATGGTCAGGCACTGCGCCGGTAAGGGGTCCTGATCCGGATAATGCAATCAAAACAGGAACGCTCCGGAAACGGTTTAATCAAAAGAATTCCTCACAGCTCTGCTGCGGGGTTTCCAGTTATTCCCTCCCCCTTGAGGGGGGAGGGTTAGGGAGAGGGTGATTGATGGGAAATAAATTAAACACCCTCCCCTTAATCCCCTCCCCTCAAGGGAGGGGAGATTTAAGATACCTCGTCCCGAAAGCTTTCGGGACTGTGGGCAGTTCATTAAAAGAAGTTTGCAAATTATAGCGTTTATCTCTTTAATCTTTTTTTCCGTGAATTTTGGGATGATAATCTCGTCTATTAAAAAGCCTGATGCCTGATCTATTGAAGCTCGAAATTGCCGGTGTACGTATAGGAATCGACGCCGGGGGTATGGACATAATATGTCATGCCGACCCTGCCTATCGGCAGTTCTCGGAAACAGGGACAGACTTTCCTTATGATATTCGGATAACCCTTACAAAAGATCCGCTGCCGGATACACGGGGGTCGAAAAAGGTTTTCGACAGCGGGGAATCGTGGTCATTATTCAGTTCGGGTGAGGATTATTTCCTGATTTTTAAACCGCCTGTTTTTGACGAACCCTATCTCATCGCACGGATGGACCGGGACATTTCAAAGGCGGTCATTTATTGCAGCAGGCATCTGATTTCCGAAAAAGAAGGCGGCTCCGCATTTATAAACCCGGTACAGTATCCCCTTGATCAGATCATGCTAATGCACTATCTTGCCCGGAGAGACGGGATCATCATCCATGCCGCCGGACTGGAAATCGCCGGCAAGGCCTATATTTTCCCCGGTAAATCCGGCGCAGGCAAGAGCACATTGTCACGGCAATTCGTCGGCAAAGAAGGATTTCATCTCCTCAGCGACGACCGTATAATCGTGAGAAAAACCGACAATTCGTTTGCGGCATACGGCACACCCTGGCCCGGCGATGAGGGAATTGCATCAAACATGAATTTCCCTCTCTCAGGAATATTTTTCATATCTCATGGAGATTCAAACCGGATTGAACCGATCAGGCCTCAAAAGGCCATGGAAAAGCTTCTGCCAGTGACATCCATCCCATGGTACGAAGAAGGGCTTATGACAAATATGCTTACCCTCTGCGAGGATTTGACGAACATCCCGGCGTATGAATTTTACTTCAAACCTGAAACCCGAACAGCGGATTTTTTCAGGGAATTGGTCTCGGGATAATCTTATGCAGGACATTTACAATCTTCGTCCTGAAACCTGCTCTCTCTTTGAAGACATTCTTAATACCGGATTAGATCTCAGGGTCAGGGCGACAGGGAAAAGCATGGTCCCCTTTTTGAAGGGTGAAGAGGTCATTACATTAAAAAAAGTCCCTGCTTCTTCTCTGCACAGAGGCGACCTGATCTTCTTTAAAGATCGATACGGATCACTTATTCTTCATCGTATAATAAGAAAAAGAAAGTCGGGCAGCAAGGTATATCTTGAAACAAAGGGAGACGCCTTAATTGCCTTTGACGAACCCGTCCATGCAGATGACGTGCTCGGCAAGGCATGCGGAGTTGAAAAGAATATATCCGGTGAGAAAACAAGATACAGAGACCTGACATCCGGCTTTTGGAGAAGCATCAATTTGTTGATGGCGTTGATCAGTCTTGGAAGATCAAAAATATACGAGGCTATTTTATCTCACTGAGCGAAAATACTCTATCCTCGGTTCAGTATCTCCCTTATCCTCTCCACTACCGGCGGATGGGAATAGTAAAACGCTGCATAGAGCGGGTGCGGGTGCAGATTTGAGAGGTTATCCTTCGAGAGCTTTATTAACGCGGTTGCCATTGCCTCTTTGTTCTCCGACAGCTCACATGCAAACCTGTCGGCCTGCCTTTCAAAGCGTCTTGAAATATAAGCGCCGAGAGGCGCAAAAGGAAAAGCGGCAATGCCGCCGATAAAGCCAAGGAGAACGACTTTGGCAAAGAAGGTGCTCTGCTGAATATCAAAAAGGCTTGCAAGAAAGTCCGTTCGCAGGATCCTGAATGAGATGTAAATCCCGACAAAGGAAACTATCTCCATCCCTATAATCATCTTCAACACGTGCTTCTTCTTCCAGTGGCCCGCTTCATGGGCCAGAACGGACAGTATCTCATCACGGTCGAATTTTTCGATCAGGGTGTCATAGAGTATTATTCTTTTGACCTTTCCTATGCCCGTGAAATATGCATTTGTATGGCGGCTTCTTTTGGAGGCGTCCATTTTAAAGACCCTGCCGACCTTGATGTTCGCTTTCTCCATCATATTTTTCAGGCTCTCTTCAAGCCCGGCATCATCAATCGGAGTGAATTTGTTGAAGAGCGGTTCTATTACATAAGGCGATATATACATCATGAATATGCTGAATACGAGGAAGAAGCCCCAGACCCATATCCACCAGAAATCGGGGCTTGACTGAATTATCCATAAACCGGCGGTTATCATAATTCCCGTGAGCACGGACGAAAGCAGCAATGATTTGAAAAAATCGGCCATCCACAATTTCGGAGTCATGGTATTAAAACCGTATTTGTTCTCGATCCTGAATGTGCCGTACAAATCGAAAGGTATATCAAGGACCGTGCTTGCGGCGCTTAAAAGCAGAAAGAACAATAGGCCGGCCGGTATGAAAAGCAGGTTGAGCGCCGCTACCCATGAATTATATAAATTCAGGACCCCGCCAAAAATAAATACAACAGTAACGATATTGCCGAAAATTGATGAGATAAAGCCGAACCGCGTTTTCTCGGCTTCATATTCCTGAATCCTTTTCAGGAGGTCCTCGTCTATGTGACCCTTGAGCTCATGAGGAACCGATGAACCGTGCTCCTTCATATGCCGCAGGTTCAGATACCGGAGCAGATATTCAAAGCCTTCTTTCAGGATGTATAAAACAAAAATAATAATAAGATATGCTTTCAGAATAAAGCCTCCTTTTTACTGCTGAATAATCCTAAACATTGCAAGACATCTTCATGTTCTCGATATGAAAGACAGATATGATAAAAAAGCTTTTAAGCGACTCCTTAATGTACTATTAACACCGGTCAATATACATTCATCTAAAATACACCTAAGCTATAAGTGCCGTAAGGTGAATACGGATTAATTTTTGTCGCATTTTAAAGGGTTTATTATCATGTCTGTCTTTCATTTTACGCAACTAATGGTTGAGCTTTATTTTATCTTAAACACCCCGTTTAAATGATACACTATAATATCTGATATGAGGACCTTTCAACTTCCTGCAATTCTTTTAATCTTGTTTATTGTGTTTGCCTCCGGGTGCAACGGACCCGAGCTTACAACCGTGGAATACGGGGAGATCGACGCCTCACAGGATCCCGTACAGACGCCTTATGAACAGGATGAAACTTTCACGATTACTGTTAAAGACGGGCGGTTCAGTATTAAGCCTTTGGCGGAATATAAAATTTCTGCGGTAGTTGCCGGCAAAGAGTCTTATTCTTATGGCTGGAGCGGAAAGGTTGCTCCGGTCGACCTGGCGCTTGCCTGGGGAAAAATCGCAGAGTCTGAGAATACAAAATATGTCTCCTTCAGTCAGAGCGACAGGTGGTATTTCTTTACATACAAACCGGAAGGCCCTTTTGATGCATCCTATATCTCCAGACATTCCGCAAATAATCATATTATTCCCGCCACTGAAAACGTCCTCAAGGCGGTAAAGTCCGTTAAAGAGCGTGAAAAAATTATTTTTGAAGGCTTTCTGGTAAATCTGACAGGCACGGTTGAAGGACAAAAGGTATCGTGGGGCACAAGCCTGACACGGAATGATTCCGGCGATAGTTCCTGCGAGCTCTTTTATGTCACAAAAGTCAGAATAGATAATAAAGTCTATCAATAAAGAAACCGTCCCCTTCCTTTGTTCCTCATTCCCCCTCTTAGGTTAAGAGGGGGCAAGGGGGAGTTACTACGGAATATCGCAATCCTTTATTCATCAAAGCTTTGTTTCTCATTCCTCCTCTTAAGTTAAGGGGAGGTTAGGAGGGGTTATGGTTTCCAGTCTTCCTTTTCCCACCAATCGTCGCCGCCCTCTTTCTCGGAAACATTTCCACATCTTCAACAACTGCAAGTAATAATTGATGTGATTTTTGACGGACAATTAAATCCGTAAACTTCTTCTTTTCCTATTCTTTTTCATATTCCTAATCCATTAATCCCTAAGTCGCTTAGTCCCACCGGCCATTGCCCGCTGTCTAAATCCTATATTCATCAGAGCTTTGTTTCTCACTCCCCCTCTTGGGTTAAGAGGGGGCAAGGGGGAGTTACTACGGAATATCGCAATCCTTTTAATCCGTTGTCCGTGTCCATTTAATCCTTTACCCTCTAAGAAGAGGGGTGCAGGGGTGTGTTGTCTTAAAGCTCGGTCCATTCTTGGGCGTCATCAGTGTCTGTTTATTCTCTGCTCTTTTTACGGTCACGGATAACGGACACGGACCACGGCTTCCCGTCGCAATCCTTTATTCATCAAGGCTTAGGTTCTCACAGCTCAAAAATTCTCCGTCTATGGCACATACACAGATACGTCCAAGTCGCAATCCTTTGTTCATCAAGGCTTAGATTCTCACTGTACTAAGAATCCATCGGGCATGAGTCCTGAGTAATGGTCGCAATCCTTTATTAATCAAGGCTTAGGTTCTTACCTTAAGAGTTGATATTGAAGCTGAATTTTACATCAAAGTGTCGCAATCCTTTATTCATCAAGGCTTAGGTTCTCACAGGACCGTTGGTTCATGTTACGGGTAACACTACCACAGTGACAGCTACGTCGCAATCCTTTATTCATCAAGGCGGCCCAACAACACTGGAGTGAAAGTAGAATGTAGAAAGTGCCAGAAGAATTACCTCACTAATGTTCCGATTAACTTGCTCAGCATTGCTCTGATCTGCTGACACTTTTGTTCCCCATTTTCAAAGACCGTGTCACCAATATACATCAATCTATTCAGTTTTTCATATCAATCAATTTCTTAATTCCATTAATCCTTTTTCCGTGTCAGTTGTCCGCTGTCGCTTTATTCTCTAACGGACACGGTTCACGGCCTTCCGTCGCAATCCTTTATTCATCAAGGCTTAGGTTCTCACGTAAAAAAGAATGTAAGAGATTGAAAACCTCTATTTTGTTAAGTCGCAATCCTTTATTCATCAAGGCTTAGGTTTTCACTTATTAAAATAAAAACAAAAAATAAACATTTGTTCTTTCAAAGTCTCAATCCTTTATTCATCAAGGCTTAGGTTCTCACCGCTTTTTGCAAAGCATCCCGATAGCTGCACAAAAACCTATTCGTCGCAATCCTTTATTCATCAAGGCTTAGGTTCTCACGGAGTGCCTGAAATTGCAGTCCTAAAAGCCTACACAAAGTATGCAGAGTCGCAATCCTTTATTCATCAAGGCTTAGGTTCTCACATGAAAACACGCAATGTCGTAATAACGATGGAAGTCGAGACGGAGTCGCAATCCTTTATTCATCAAGGCAGTTACCTATGTTGTCAAAGATCATACTTCTGACAGTCTCTATATTCTCTTATGCCGAAATAATTTATTAAAGAACTTTTCCATACTGAGAAATGTCTATTGCAGGTACCGTTCCCCGTTGCTGTAACGAAGCGAGGAGCCGCAAGAAAAAGAATATTAAGGAATCATACGGATCACTCTTCTGCACAACAATATTCTTAGCGTATTTTACTTCAAAGCCACCTGCTTGCAGGGCACAACCTAAATTGATTCGCCGTGAACTATTTAGGATTTTTAGTGAGGCCCTAAAGCTGTCACCAAAAGGATGTGTCCAATCACTACCAAGGGTTAAAATACCTCCCAGGATTTCGAAATGCTTTTTGGGTTTATAAATGCCTCCAGCGTGATAGATAGGTGCAGTCGTTCTTTTTAATTTACGAACGCTTTCAATTTTTCCGCCGGCATATATCATCATATCTTTATTAAGGGTCTGTTTGACTTCAAAAACTGCATAAACACTTTCAGCCGGAATATACAGAGCACCATCCTGATTAAAAAGAAACGGTGAATACTGCCTATCATAGATAACCAAATCAAGCTGGTCGCTCAGATTTCCATCAGAGTCGAGCACAAAGGCTTTATCGACTTTATATCTTTTTGGAAGATATGTATCAAGCATTTTTATCCAGTTCAATTCTGAAGCATCACCCTTGGTGCCGGGATGTAAAATGAGTTTACGATTAGCAGAAAGTTTTGTGGCCATCTGTTCTTGAAGATTAATGAAAATTTTCCTTAAGTCGACTCTATTTGTCTTTTTCCGCATATCTCACCATATGACTTGATCCCAAGCTGCTTTATCGAGGCTTGAGTGTGCCATTTCTGCTATAGAATCCTTTTCTTTTTCAGTTAAGTCTTCAGAAATTATGTTATTCGAGTTAGAAGGGTCTTCAATTATCGTATCTGCAAAATCGTCAGAAAAATATTCGAGAACCTTGATCAGGTTAGGAACTAAACTGAATCTGGGACGCCCCTTCAATGCATTTATAACACTCAGTTCCAGGTAGAACGAGGGGAAATCTAATCCGTAAAGATTACGCCAAATTTTCATTGCTCTTATTTCATTCAATCGCCCGGATTTCTTAACAAATATAATATGCTTGTTTATATTGGTCTTAGTCCATGTGTCAGCTTTTCGGCGGTAAATACTGTGATCCATAGTTAGGCCAGGATGCTTTTTTGCCGGCACTATGTCAATCTTTAAGTTATTCAACGTCAAGCCAATAGATACATTTTGTTCTTTTACCTTATATCCATTGCTTTTTAGCCAATCAGAAAGCCTATTGTACACCTCACTCAGTGTATACGGCGTCTCAGGAGATAATGATATAAAAAGATCAATATCTGTTGTCCCTCGTATAGCAGTCTCTTTTGCATAGGAACCCGTTGGAGAAATTCTCAACAAATAAGGTTTTGCCCATCGTGCTACCAGAGGATAAAGCCTTTTGGCTTTTTCATATGCAGTTGAGGATTCGGCGGAGCTCAACTTGTATTTTGAAATAATAGAAATTATGTACTGATATGTAGTCATATTTTATCTCATTAATCTATCACAATAACGCCTTAATTGCACATTTGCCCTCTTGCAATTCGTCCGCACAAACTCTAATCGAATCTCGTGATCTAATCTTAGGCAAGCTCGTCAAACCTCTCGCAATCCTTTATTCATCAAGGCTTAGGTTCTCACGGTGCATATTCTCAAAAGTCCGGCGATAATGCTGAATGGGTCGCAATCCTTTATTCATCAAGGCTTAGGTTCTCACCACCAAATCCGGCGAGATCATCAGGAGGAAGGAGAAAGTCGCAATCCTTTATTCATCAAGGCGGCCCAGCAAAGCTGGAGTGAAAGCACAACGTTGAAATGACAGAAAATTTAACGCTCTAATGCTTCAATCATCTTTTCAGCATTGCTCTGGTCTGCTGACACTTTTGTTCCCCGTTTTCAAAGATCGTGTCATCAATATACATCAATCTCTTCAATTTTTCATACCAATCAATTTGTTCATTCCATTAATCCGTTTACCGTGTCCATTGTCCGCTGTCGCTTTATTCTCTAACGAACACGGTTCACGGCCTTCCGTCGCAATCCTTTATTCATCAAGGCTTAGGTTCTCACTTGCCGGTTTCATCCCAGCTGTAGCCAATATACCTACCAAGCGATGTCGCAATCCTTTATTCGTTAAGTCTTGTTCTTGTGGGTATAATTGACAGCATATTTCGGTTTTCAAAGAACAGTCAACAAAGGTTATTCCAGCGATTTCACATAATCGATTTCGCGCCCTAATTGTGTCTTAAACTCTGTTTCATCATCAGGTCGATAGATAACCATCCTCAGATGTTTCAAGTCAAACGGAATGTTATCAATACTTTGGGTCAGCATAATCACCTTTTTTGAAGCACAATGCGAAAAGCCCAACTCGTAATAGACGTTCGGGTTTCTTTGTGTCAAATCGGCTATCAATATGCCTGATTTCAAAATATTCTCTTTAATCCTGCTCATTATGCCTCCGTCAAATATTTCCCTATCCGCTCGCAGGCATTTAAGATTCCTGTTCTTCGCTGTTTCTTCAATCCATTGATAGAGCTTGTCATAGCCAGCAGCAAATGGCATCATAACAAAGAGCAGATTTTTATCAACCTGAGCTTTTCCTTTTATGAGTCTCATAAGCGTCTCTGTGCCGGGAATTGTCATTTGACTCTCTTCGTCATATTCTGTCTTCAAGTAAAATGCGTCCACCTCATCAAAAGATAAAGCCGCATTATGTGCCCCGATAGACATCGGCTTTGTTCCTCCCGTAAGATCGACCGCAAGTGCTTGATATGAGAGACCATAACCCTTAACCATTTCATTTATCCACTCAACAATTCCGGATTCTATGTCTTTCTGGTCATCCCGTCTAATTTCGACCGAATTAATTTTTATATTCGGAATTTTTGTCTTCAATTTCTCTTCAACCAGATGAATATGTTTCAAATGAAACCTTTTTGTTGTTTCGGTAAATGCAAAACGCAGATAGTTTGGCCTGAGAATGCCTGTAATTAATGCAATGTTTTCTATTGAAAAACCAACTGGCGTAAATAACGCTTGATATTTTGCTTCACCTTCATGAAACAACTGCAAACCACTATCTTGGGCTCTCTTCGTCGCTGCATCGAGCGCTCTATCAAAAATTTCCTGGAAATAAAAATATAAATCATAATTTCTTTTTTTCCATACATCAAAGAGTCCCTTAAACAAAACATATGAATCCATAATTTCACCTCTACGAAAATTCAGCGATTTTGTCCTTGATAACTTTTGCAGGATCTAACCCGCTCAGCTTAAGCCGTTTCATTTCCCCTAAATCCTCCAGAGTTAGAATCAGAATAAGTCTAGTTTCATTAGTTACCTGTTTATCGAAAATCTTTCTGTTTATTTCCCATATAGAACTGTTACGCCCCGGTTTGGTTCTACAAGTTAAAAAAACAAGCGGCACCCGCGAGATTTCAGTCGTTTGGTAACACAACGTGTACTTAAGGCACTGCATCAAATCATTTACGTCAGGTTTCTTATTTTTACATTCTATAAGCAATTTTTGAAACTCAAACCCTGTTCTTTCGATGGAGTTGAACGAATCAAGTCTATTATAAAGACCATCCATTTTTATTCCTTTGCATCGAGTTCTTGGAAAAAGATCTCTTATGAATTCATGAATAAAGAGAACATCGATAAAATCTAAAACTAATAGTTGAAATGGCAAGCCATCTTCAAACCGACCTTGTGCGGACGCGCTGATTTCATTGTAAAGCGTTTTTACTCTTCTATTAATAGTTTCAAGCCCTGACCGAAACACTCTTAAAACGTCATTGGCTTTTTCTTGCAGTGGTTCGAATCGCTCGTGTGTGATTTGATAATCATTAGCAAAACTCTGTATCTGATTTTCAATTCTTGCCAGCTCAGTTTTAAACTCTTCGCACGATTTGGCTGCCTGATTGAATTGCTTTAATCGATCCATCGACTTACGAAAATCTGCGTATCGACAGTCAATAGTTAAGCATAGATCTTCAAAAGACTGTTTGAAGATATTTTCAATCTCTTGCTCAACTTCGGCAAATTCTCTCGAATAGTCTCCAATAAATGAGTCTATAAACCCCATACTGCCTTCAAGAAACTATTTCCACCATCATCCCGATTCCATACCTATAGACGCGATGGTCTATGAAATCCATAGGTGTCACTGACGCTACACCCCCGTTTATTGGTTTTCTAAATAATGAACCTTCCGCAAGCATCTTACATGCCCTCCGCTTCAGTTGCACTGTCGAAGATCGAGAAAAAATCCACCCTCGTCTCGTCAATGACTTATATGAAATAGCCTCCCTTGCTTCCTCTTTTGATGGATAAATAAGGGACAGCGCATAATACGCGGTTCTATCTCCCCCCCTTGTTTTGAACATATCGACCCAAGGGCTGCCCGCATTAACCTCTTCTATTTCACACTCAAAATAACCATATCCAATGCTCCTGTCAGCCCCCAAACCGCTTTGGCCCAGTAGCCTCATACATATCTCAAAATTGCCTCTGAACGTTTCGTCTTTTAGTTCAACAAAAAAATAAAGTCCTCCACCTTCTTTAAAAAGCCATCCGGTAGACGAGAAAATGTTCGTGGATGCAGATATCCTGTCGATGCTAACCCTCGGAACCGTAAGGTTAAATATCATCTCGTCGACCGGATTTTTCATCTCTTTTTTCAGTATACCTTGACTATTACCCTCTGCAAGATCAAGAAAATCATACAGTTCAAGGAAAGGAACTTCCTTAAGCTTTTCCATATACAGTTTGCCCGTGCCTATAGGGGTCGGCAGGTAATATTCATTCAGATAATAGGGAAAGGCAGATGAAAACTTGAAAGGGATATCAGTGACAAGTTTATCAACTTCGCCATTCGGAAATAGTCTAACCCACTCATTCATGAGCGCACTGAAGAGCGTGTCGGAATGAAGAATCCCTTGAAACTCGTCATCCTGTGTCGTCTCCCCGCCGCCGATTCTAAGGGCGCTCTTGAATTTCAGCCTAACCAGCAATAACACTTTTCGCTTCCTCTTTCAGAAAACCGATTATCGCTTCGATCTGCGCCCGCGCGTCCTTAATCGAGAATTCTACGTCCAGTTTTCCATACTGCTTATTGGTGTTCCCCTTGAAATAATCGAGTGACTTACCCGAGAAGTCTGAAAAGCTAAATTCCACCTTGCCGTATCCCCTTGAAGTATATCCGCCAATTCCTTCGCTCTGAATAAGCTCCAGGCAGGTGAGTATGTTGTTAAGGTCCTTCTTTAGGTTTTCCTCAGGGAATACGAGATGATCCTTTTCTCTTGGGGCAAGCGCCTCAACCGAATAGACCATCTCAAAATTGAACTTATTATTGGGAAGGACACGTTCAACCCTTCTCGGATTAGCGGCCATATTCGCCCTGTCAATACCGGTTTCAACCTTTGTTTCTGTATACTGAGAAGAAACTGCTATGAGGCTCTCGTCAAGCATCGCGTCCCTCACAAAGAGCGAGGAAGGCAAATTCTCAGCCTTCTCACCTTTCGGCACTGCACGGTCGTCTCCACTCGAACCAAATATCCGGCAGACATCGCAATGCATCGCATACTTGATGTCCTCGCAACAGTGGATAAAAAGCTTGTTTCTGAATGTGCCGATGTTCCTGTTAAAGGAGAGCTTTTCTTTTTTCCCCTCCTTAAGCCTCTCACCGAATTTTTCGAGGGTGCTTCTCAGCTTGCCCTTTAAGGAACTGCCGGGGATATAAGGCAAGTTGTTGCCAGTGTCTCTTATAACCGGCAGATCCAGCCCTCCTATCTGCATTGATTCCTGAGAGCCACCGATGTGAAGCCCTGTTTTAAGTACAATATTGCCCTTAAAAAACACTTTACCCAGTAAAATTTTGCGTCCTTTTTCGCCCATGTAAGTAAACCTCCTATATTTTTTTATTAATCTCTTCCGCCGCAATACTTGTGATAGGCCACTATCGCCTCTGCAAACTGGCAAAGCCTATCGTAATCTTCAATGGTCTTGATACAGTCGAGCAGGGGATTAATCACCTCAAAAAAAGGTGTTACCTCCTTAGGCTGTCGTACCTTGGCGTTGGCAAGCTGTGGTTTCAACATGACAATACTAGATAACGCCTTTTTCTTGAATAGTTCCTCCGCATTTGGCTTCACCCTGATACTGTTCACTGCCGCCTTAATATTGAGAAGCGACTCATAAAAACGCCTCAATTGGGCCGATTTAAGACCGACTTCATAACTTGCGAGAATCCTGCCCAGGGCGTAACTGCATACCACTAATTTTTCAGCCTCAAGCATATTTCTCACAGTAGACCCTTCCGAAGAGCCCTCAAATATCTTGTCCCCAATCTTTTCTGCGGTTCTAAGTCCCCATTCTTCGGAAAGTCTTTCTTCCATTGGTTTAATCTTCATTTCTATTTTCTCCCTTCATTAATAGTATGTTCCAAGAAAGAGGTAGATATAACGTTGAAAACTGTTTATTGTCATGCAAATGCAGATACATTTCATAAAGGTCGTAGAGCGACTCACCCTCGTCGCCGTTCGTTACATGTTTCCGTAATTCTGTCTTGAACTTCTGAAGAATCCAGACGATCTTGGGCAGGTACATAAGGCCGTCGTCATACCATGTATCAAGCAAGGAGAGCACATTATGAAAAAAACCCCTGCTCACTTTATCGCCTTTTTCTCTAAAAGCCTTCAACGGATCGATGATATAGTCATTGACCTCATTGACCACGTTTACCAAATGCCCTCCCTCGGTATTACAGAATTTCCATTTGAGCGCTAATTTTAGGCGAGTAGCCTCTGAAGAATACTTAGCTGGCCCATGTGCTTCATCAATTTTTTTCTTCCTATAAGCCATATGGCCTGAGTAAAAGAGCGACATGGAGTCCTTTCGAAGACAATTCCCCAGATCGTAAAGAGGACACTCCACCCAATTATCCCTGCACATCCAGCACGGCTGATAATTCTTCTTTGCTACGGTGAGGCCAGCAAGAGATGCCCCCGCCATTTTACTGACCGGAAACTTTTCATTGTGGAGAGTAAGCCCACCGCTGACCCCCATGTCGATATTGCCGCATGTGTATTTGGTGAACGCCTCACCTATATCTATCGCCAAACTTGCGGTGTCGCTCCACGCGCCAAGTGCGAAGAGGTCATCTCCGCCAGCATAAATCACATGAACATTTCGGCTATTGTCTCCTTTGACTGCCAATATATCCTTTTTGTTCTCTCGGGCAAACCCGTATCTGCAAAGGGTCTCAAGATGTAGTCTGAAAAAATAATTAAGGTTCCTTGAGAAAGAGGATATGCTTACGAGTGTCGGCCCATTACGAAAGCCGCGGTGCAATATCTTTCCAACGTTATCGGCGTCCATTCGCAGCGCTGCGATGTACTTCGCGCCATCTGAACTCCGGGCCATATACTCAATGGTGGCTGTATTCTCGTCCTTCAGCGCCTCAAGGTTTTCTGCGAGGCTCTTTATTGCGCCTTTATCGTTCTCCGAAGCCAACAGAAGGTTAATTCTCTCCCTTTCATTTTTAATCTCATCATATACATCGGTACGCAATTCTTTATTTTTCTTTGTAAATGTCCTTGCAAAGATAGGTATCGCGCCGTCTTTCAGATGACCGAGAAATTCTTCGCCTTCTTCGTATATAGCGAAACGGAGGGGAGAGTTTTTTGGTATATCCGAAAGCAGATAATATGTATCCTCCATCTTCAGGCAATCTTCAGTATCCTTATCAGACGCATAAATAAACTTAGTCTGCGGAATATTGCTGCCAAGTCTTGAAAGCCTATTGCACAAAGAACATCGGATGTGCTCGTCCTTTTCTTCAACCAGAGAGCCGACATCATCTCTTCCGCACATATCACAGCCAGGATATATTGGATCCTTATTTTCTACGAATTCAAACATTTCCTTTCCCATAAGGGACTTAAACTTTGTATGCTTTGCCTCGAAAGCCTTTAATGCCAACTCATCAAAGAGGGCAGCCAGATTATGTTGCAGAGCCTCATCCGTACATCTCACATAGCTGAAAGCAGCATAGAGCTCGCCGTCAAATTCCTTTAGCAGCCATGCGTTAATACCATCGCTGATGGCGTGTAACGCATTTTCGACCTGATCGGAACTTCCAGAAGCGCCGGAAAGTATATAGATTGATCCCCCCCCGTTCATGAGAACATTTGCATGATGAAGGTTATAGGCCCTTAATACTCGCAAAACAATATGATTGCAGAGCAGTTCGATAAAGAAGGACCGCGACCGGAGGTTTTTCAATGCACCGGAAGAAGTAATGTTGTATATGAAACGCTGAATGCCGGAAAGATCGACATTAATCAATAGATTATCCTTCTGCACTAATTTTTCTCTGTTTGATCGTATGATCGCCATCGCTGCCTGGTTTTTATATACGTCAAAAATAGAGTTCTCTCCCTTTTTATCAAATGGGATGCTGCCCCCGAATTTTTCGAGAAGGAAATACAATTGATTCGTCGATAGGCGATTCAGGTAGTCTTCTGAAAAGCTTTCGTTCTTTTCTGTAATTTCTCTTAAGATATCTTTCTTAGCACCTATCAGAGTTTTGATCTCGTCTTTTAACGGATAAACAATTTTTGAGGAAAGAGAAGCTGGCACCACAAAGTACGCTATCTCGCTATCTTCCCTCTTTTTAAAACCGATTTGATCAAAAATGGACTTTAGGAAAAAATTGTCATCTGCTTTGCACCACTCGAAAACCTTTTGTAAGCCCTTTTTAAGAATTGGGTCTATTACACTATCTATTTCCATCCCACCTCCATTATGTCATTAACCGCTCGCCAAATAAGTAACGCCCCCTTGCCCCCTCTTAACCCAAGAGGGGGGGAGATAACCCCCTCAATCCCCCTTACGTTAAGGGGGAGCTCTTCGCCTCCTCTTAGACTAAGAGGAGATTGGGAGGAGTTACTCCTTCTCTTAGCTTAAGAGGAGGTCGGGAGGAGTTACTCCTCACCTTAGGCTAAGGGGAGGTTGGGAGGGGTTACCTTTTCCGCAATCCTCGTCAAAACTCCTTCCATATTCTGCATTACTTCGTTATTCCAGAAACGTATGACCTCCATGTCATGTACTTTTAAATATTCGGAACGGCTTTCATCATATTCCTTCTGCTCCTCTTCGGAATGCTGACCGCCGTCAAGCTCAATCGCAAGTCTAAGTGTCGGGCTGTAAAAATCAAGAACATATGAACCAATACTGTACTGACGGAAAAATTTAGCACCATAGAACCTTCTGTTTCTTAATTGAGACCAGAGCAGTTTTTCAGCCTCTGTCTGATTCTGCCTCAGTTCTTTGCGCCTATTCTTAAGTTTAGGGTCGTTACGGATGAACATTATTTCTTAAACCGCTCCATTAATTTAAAGTAACTACCCCTAACCCCCTCTTAACCCAATCCCGAAAGCTTTCGGGACTCCTCTTAACCTAAGAGGAGGTCGGGAGGAGTTACTCCTCCTCTTAGGCTAAGGGGAGGCTGGGAGGGGTTACTCCTCCTCTTAACCTAAGGGGAGGCCGGGTGGGGTTATCTCCTCCTCTTAGACTAAGGGGAGGCCGGGTGGGGTTACCTCATATTTCCCTAATCCAAACCCTGTCCCCTTCCCCACATGCAAAATCTCTCCTGCATTTATCAAAGACATAAAAGGTTCGATATCACCTTCAAAGGTTATCTCTCCCACAAACCCTCCCATCTTTATCCTTGTCTCCTGTCTTCCGGAATATCTTTCCCAGTCGTACCATCTTAATTTCTTTTTCCTGACCTTTATTTCTTTGGCCTTTTCAATCATTCCCTTAAAATCCCATTCCGAGGAATCGCCGTTGCAGTGGAAATAATAAAGAAGAGAAAGTCTTCTCAGGAGGTTTCTTATAAGGATATGAAATTCGAGATCGATGGCAAGTTGGCTATCGTATAGAATTCTTGTCGGGGTGAGGAAGGAAAGTTTTAACAATCCCCCCTTGCCCCCCTTTTCCAAAGTGGGGAATCCCACATCTATAGAGGCAGGTTCAAAAGACTTGAGGGTTTTGGTTTCGGAATCGTAGATAATCCGTTCTTTTCCAATAACGGAATGGCAGCCACAGGGGGCAGCCCCTACTGTCTTTAACTCATATTTTGCTTTTCCCTTACCTATTCCCATTTTCCCAAGCTCATCGAAGGTGTAGATAAAATATGGCAGGTAATCTATCGCCCTTCCGATCAATGTGAGGCCGAAATTTATCTCATCGCCGGGTTTATAGCCTCTTCGTTTTTCCGGAGGTGGTTCTATGACAAATGGGTGGGGAGCAGCCTTATACTTCCGCATCATTTTTGTATCGGACGGCGGCGGGGTTTCAAAGACGTATGAATAGATGCACTTTTCTTTAAGCAGGCAGTCGGGACATTCTTTGTCTCTTATGGCACAGACTACACGTTTGAAGGCATATCCGAAGCCGCCCCTGAAGGTCGAGCCTTTGTAGGCGGGGAGAATAAGGGGTTCGTTTGGAACAATGGTAAATAGGAAATTGCTTATCTGTAATAAAATAGGTTTTGTATTAGTCTTTGCTAAATTTAGCAACTATTACTCCCCCGTGGAAACAGTGTTTAAAATAGCAGGGAAATTTCAATATGTCAAGATGAATTATTTAAAAAAGGGTAGAGAAAAGTATAACTCTTATTTCTAAAATATCATTATAAAACAGGAGGGAAAGGCAATAAAATAGACTAAAAAATCCCTGTTAAGGGACAATTAAACAATATAATTCGATTAAGCGCCGGTATACCTGAAAAGGCATGCCGGCTCTTATTGTCCACATTCTCTAAATGCGGGAGCAGGTCTGTGACCTAGACCCTGACTTTCAATGGTTCAAGTTTGTAACTTGAACCAATTGCTTTTGAACATTGCTTACGCCGGCGTTTATTTGATTCTACATAATGGTCGTACACAGCAGAAATAAAAGGTTCAGGTTACAAACCTGAACCCGCCTGGGGACTTCGGGAATGACGGCCTGAAAAGGAATTTTTACGAGACTGTCAACATTGCAAAGGGGAGGATTTTAACACCCGCAACTGAATGATGACGAGGTTTATGTCTTTTTTCCTGCTATCTTATCCGTTATAATCTTAAGTAACCATGGACCATATCAAGACCCGCATCCCTTTTATCGTCATGGGCATAACCTCCATGCTCCTTCAGATTACCGTTCTCCGCCTTCTGCTTTCCACATTTTCAGGCAATGAGCTCGATATCGGGATAACGCTCTCCTTCTGGCTTATCTATGTTGGGCTGGGAAGTTTCACCGGAAAAAAGCTTGGACCAAAGAACGCCTTTACATTGTCTTTTCTTCTCATCTCCATCCTGGCTCTGCCGACTGTCATTGCAATAAAAGCGATAAGACCCGCCCTTTCTTTAGAACCCGGAGAAGCCGTATCGCTTGCCTCCATCATACTGTCAACCGCTGTTACACTCCTGCCGGTTTGTTTTCTTATCGGGTTACAATTCCCGCTTGCCGTTTCCTTTTCAGGCAAAAAGAATGCCGCAGGAAAAGTTTATGGTCTTGAAGCTCTCGGCGCATTCATCGGCGGAGTATTTTTCACCTTTGTTATTGCTTCAAGGGTACAGACCTTTGAGCTATGCCTGATCATATCACTAATAAATATCCTTACGGCGGCATATATCTCCCGGAGGAAATTTATATCTTTGTTTTTAATTTTACCGATCCTGATATATTTTGGTTTTTACAGGCTTCTCCCCGCCCTCCCCTATCCTCATATGGAAATCCTTCAAACCGTTGAATCAAAATATGGCGAGATCAATGTAGTCAAGCTTCGGGACCAGATGAGTGTTTATGCAAGCGGACGGCTTTTATTCTCGTATCCTGATTCTCCGACCGATGAGATTAGTTCGCACCTGCCTATCACGTTGCACCCTTCGCCGGCAAAAATACTCGTTATCGGAGGTTCTCCCGGGACCATGAGGGAGTTTCTGAAATATCCCGTCGAGGGGATTGATTTTGTTGAACTCGACCCGAAAATCATAGCCGTATCACAGGGTCTTTTAACCGCGCCGGAAGACATACATGCGCTGAAAGACCGGAGATTGCGGATAATAGCTGACGACGGCAGACGGTTTATAAAAGCATTGAACATACGGACATATGACCTGATAGTCATCAACCTCCCGCCGCCTGCTTCTGCCGGGATCAACAGGTTTTATACAACCGATTTCTTTCAGGAGGCAAAGGCCGTCCTGCATGATAACGGGATACTGTTTATCAACATACCGTCATCAACCGGTTATATCGGAAGAAGCATGCAGACCGCCAACGGTTCAATCTATAATTCATTGAAAAGCGTCTTCAGAAATGTCGGGGTGACCGCACAGGAATATGGAGGGCTCTTTGCTTCCGACTTTCAGCTCGCCACAGATACTAAAACCCTTGAGAGTCGATTCATCTTGAGGGGAATTCAAACCCGGCACTTCAGCCCTTATTTTTTCCGAGACGCCTTTGGTCCCTTTAACACGGATTATGTCAGACACAGACTGAACGAAATCACATCCGTCAATACGGACCTGAAACCCTCATCGTATCTTTACAATCTCATGCTATGGTCGGAGGCGCACGGAGGCAAGGGGCTTTTTACCCTTCTGAAAATCAGGGAATGGCATATCATTCTTGCCGTGCTTTTTATCCTTTTATCGTCATCGTTCTTTATCTTCAGGAAAAAATATACGGTCGTCTATTGCTCGATTTTCACAACAGGTTTTTCAGGTATGACATTTATGCTGACAGCGCTTCTTGCGTATCAGGCGATATACGGCTATATCTATGAGATGCTCGGCATCCTCTCGGCGGCCTTTATGATCGGCCTCTGGTCAGGCGCTGTTTCGACAAAATACATGAAGAACATATTTAAGACACTCTTCTATCTGGAGTTGTTAACGATAACCCTTGCAGTTCTATCTCCTCTTTTTTTCATGGCGGAACCCCTCTTTTATGTTTTCATCTATTTGTCCGGGATTATTACCGGCAGCCTGTTCAGCGCTGCAAACGCAGCTTGGGGCGATAATGAAGCTGCCGGCAAACTCTACGGTATAGACCTGGCAGGTTCATTTGCAGGCGCGCTGCTCCAAGCAATTATCGTCATACCACTTTTCGGGTTTTATAATGCACTTTTATTGATAGCAGCCCTAAAGGCATTCTCGGCTGTAATGATCAGAAGTGTTCATGAATAAAAGCTTTACTATCGCACGGCATAATCCGGAGAAAGTCGGTTACGCCATATTGCAGTTTTTTGTTGACATGACGGGACTATTTTTTTATACTGAACATTGGTTCACATGAACAATCGTTCAGGGATAGAGACAAAGAAGAAGATCGTTGATGCTGCCAGAGAGATATTCTCCTCGAAAGGATACGCGGCGGCAAACATGAGGGAGATTGCGCAGGCTGCCGGGACAAGCGTCGGCGGTGTGTATCTCTATTTCAAGAATAAAGAAGAACTCTATAAGAGCCTCATCAGCGAAAAGCGGAGCAGTCTCAGCAGCATGATAGAGACATCTTCCGCACAGGCCCGGACAGCTGCAGAGGCATTGTCGGCCTTCGTAAAACTCAATCTCGACTATGCAGTGAAGCATAAAGAATTTATTCTCCTCCATATCAGGGAGCATGGGTTTGCATTCGGACTGGAAGAAAAGAAGCGGTTCTTCAGGCAACAGGTCAACCATCTTGAAAAGATCATCAAAAAGGGAATCCTTTCAGGAGAATTCAGGGAATGCAATTCAAGAGATTTGTCAAAGATCATTGTGGGATCTCTAAGGGGCATTATAATCTCTATAGCGCTGGATGAAGGCGGCAGTGTTTCACCCGGCACGCTTTGCACATTTTTCTTAAACAGCCTGTTGAAAGAAGAGATTTCCGTTTAATATCATTAATAAAAAAATCCCGAAGGACTACTCAGGAGAAACAAATGGACATTGCGATACCTCATAAATGTTTCGTGGCTGCAAAGTCGATAGCAGGCTTCACGCTGGCGCTTTTACTAACGGCGGTCATTTCCGCCTGCTCCGCCAAACCACAGCCTCCACAAAAGCCGCCCGTGCCGGTGACGGCTGCCGAGGTTGTTCAAAAAACAGTCCCCGTGCAATTGAAGACTATAGGCAATGTCGAGGCCTATTCTACGGTATCGGTAAAATCCCAGATAGGCGGCGTTCTTACCCGCGTTCATTTCAGGGAGGGTCAGGATGTAAATAGAGGGGCACTGCTCTTTACAATCGATCCCCGTCCTTATGAAGCTGCGCTGAAACAGGCGGAAGCCAACCTTACAAAAGATACCGCCCAGCTCGAAAATGCAAGGGAAGATGTCCGTCGCTACGCCGAACTCGTGAAAAAAGGTTACGTGGCCCAACAACAGTATGACCAGATCCGTACCAATGCTGCTGCCTTTGAGGCAACAGTTAACGCTGACAAGGCTGTGGTCGAGAATGCACATCTCCAATTGAAGTATTGTTACATATATTCTCCCCTGACCGGCAGGACAGGCGCTCTCATGGCAAACGAGGGCAATCTGATTAAGGCGAATGCAGACAATGCGATGATAATCATCAACCAGATCCAGCCCATCTATGTGACCTTTTCCGTACCTGAACAGTATCTGCCGGAGATAAAGAAATATATGTCCGGCGGAAAAGTGAAGGTTGAGGCTTTCATTACAAAGGGCGAAGACAATCCCGAAGAGGGGACACTTACTTTTGTGGATAACAGTGTTGATCTTACTACCGGAACAATCAAGCTGAAAGCCACATTTGCCAATAAAGCCAAGCACCTATGGCCTGGTCAGTTTGTTGATGCGGTCGTGACATTGACCACTCAGCCCAATGCCATTATGGTACCTTCGTCAGCTATTCAGACAGGGCAGAATGGTCAGTATGTTTTCCTAATAAAGGACGATCTCACAGTTGAATCCCGCCCTGTAGAAGTCGGCAGAACTCTCAACAGTGAAACAGTCATTGAGAAGGGTCTGCAGGCAGGTGAAAAAGTCGTTACTGATGGACAGTTGAGGCTTGTCCCCGGGGCTAAAATACAAATCAAAGAAAAGACAGAGGGCAAATAGACCATGAACATCCCGGAACTTTTTATCCGGAGGCCTATCATGACCACGCTGGTCATGATGTCCATCCTGGTGTTCGGGATAGCAGCCTACAGGCTGCTGCCGGTGAGCGACCTCCCAAATGTGGACTTCCCTACCATCCAGGTAACAGCCAGCCTGCCGGGCGCAAGTCCCGAGACCATGGCATCGGCTGTAGCAACTCCTCTGGAGCGGCAGTTTTCCACAATCGCCGGTCTTGACTCCATGACCTCCACGAACGCTCTCGGAAATACCCGGATCACGCTTCAATTCAACCTTAGCAGAAATATCGATGCTGCCGGCCAGGATGTTCAGGCAATGATTGCGAAGGCGTCGAGGCAGCTCCCGCAGAATATGCCGACCCCTCCCACCTATAACAAGGTAAACCCGGCTGACCAGCCTGTAATATATCTGGCGCTGAGTTCCCCGACTCTTCCTATCTCGACAGTCTATGAATATGCGGACACATTCATCGCCCAGCGCATATCAATGATCAGCGGCGTTGCCCAGGTACAGGTCTTTGGCTCACAGAAATTTGCGGTCAGGGTCCAGCTTGATCCCAAGGCATTGGCAACCAGAAAGATTGGCATCGATGAAGTAGGAAACGCAATCGCGCTGGGGAATGTGAACCTGCCCACAGGGACTCTGCAGGGAGAGAAGCAGGCAGTTACCATCCAGGCAACCGGGCAGCTCTACAATGCAGCGGCTTACCGCCCTTTGATTGTGGCCTATCGCGGGGGTTCGCCGGTCCGCCTTGACGAGCTGGGCAGAGTAATCGATAGTGTGGAAAACGACAAGTCGGCGAACTGGTACAATAACGAACGCGCCGTTGTTCTGGCAATCCAACGCCAGCCTGGCACGAACACCGTTGAAGTGGTGGACAGCATTAAAAAGCTTCTGCCTGCCTTCAGGTCTCAGATTCCTTCTTCTGTTAAGCTTGAAGTCCTGTACGACCGGTCCGTATCCATTCGCGAATCGGTCAGGGACGTCAAGTTCACACTATTAATTGCACTGTGTCTTGTGGTTATGGTCATTTTTCTCTTCCTGCGCAACATCTCAGCGACCCTTATTCCAAGCCTCGCACTGCCTTTCTCGATTATCGGGACCTTTGCCGCCATGTATATCATGGGGTTCAGCGTGGACAATATCTCACTTATGGCCCTGACCCTGTCGGTCGGGTTTGTGGTGGATGATGCTATTGTAATGCTCGAAAATATCATGCGCCATGTCGAGAAGGGGGAACCGGTCTTCCAGGCCGCTCTGACCGGTTCAAGAGAAATCGGCTTTACCATCTTATCCATGACCCTTTCTCTGGTTGCAGTATTCATACCGGTGCTGTTCATGGGCGGGATTCTCGGGCGAATTCTACACGAATTTGCCGTGACCATAAGCATGGCGATCCTGATATCCGGATTCGTCTCTCTAACGCTCACCCCGATGCTGTGCAGCCGTTTCATCCGCCCGGCAGGCGCTGAGAAACATGGCCGCCTTTATCTTCTAATGGAGCGCTTTTTCGACAAGATGCTGAAAACTTATGAATGGACTCTGAAACTTGTTCTCAAGCATCGGCTGACTATCCTGGTGCTGACTATTGTTCTTACCGTTGCAACAGGCTTCCTGTTCACAAAAATTCCGATGGGGTTCCTTCCCTCGGAAGATACAGGCCAGATATTTGCCTTGACCGAGGCTGCCCAGGGTATTTCATTTGAAGACATGGTGAAGCACCAGAAGGCGCTGGCTGCGATAATCAGCGAGGATCCCAATATTGCCGCGTTTATGTCCGCCGTAGGCGCCAGCGGAGTAAGTGTTGCGAATAATACCGGGCGCATGTTCATGCGCCTTAAGCCGCGGAAAGAACGGACTCTGAGCGCGGACGAGATTATACAGGAATTGCGGCCAAAGGTCTCGCAGGTGCCGGGCATCATGATGTTCATGCAGAATCTCCCTGCTATCCGTATCGGCGGCACACTGACCAAAAGCCAATACCAGTTCACACTACAGAGTCCTGACACGAGAGAACTTTACCGGGCAGCCATGGAACTGGAAAGTAAGATGCGGACACTTGCCCAGCTGCAGGATGTAACAAGTGACCTTCAGATAAAGAATCCCCAGGTCAACGTGGAGATTAACCGCGACAAGGCATCCGCCCTCGGGATAACAGCTCAACAGGTAGAAGATGCCCTCTATTATGGCTATGGCTCAAGGCAGGTATCTACCATTTATGCTCCCAATAATCAATACCAGGTGATTCTTGAACTGGAGCCAAAGTACCAGACGGACCCGTCGGCTCTGGCACTGCTTTACATCCGTTCAAACACAGGCCAACTGGTGCCGTTGAATACGCTGGCAACTCTGACACGAAATCTCGGCCCTTTGACTGTAAACCACCTCGGACAGCTCCCGGCAGTCACCATCTCTTTTAACCTAAAGCCGGGTGTGGCACTGGGCGATGGAGTGAATCTCGTTGAGAAAGTTGCCCGCGAGACCTTACCCCAAACAGTAAGCACGAGTTTTCAGGGTACTGCACAGGCGTTTCAGTCGTCAATGAAAGGCCTATGGGTATTATTGATAATTGCTCTGCTGGTCATCTATATTGTTCTGGGAATCCTCTACGAAAGCTTTATTCATCCCCTGACCATTTTGTCAGGACTTCCTGCAGCCGGGTTCGGGGCGCTCATAACACTCATGCTCTTTCATAAGGAGCTGAATATTTACGCCTTTGTCGGCGTTATCATGCTCCTGGGTATAGTCAAGAAAAATGCGATCATGATGATAGACTTTGCCCTTGAGGCGCAGAGGGCAAGGGGCAAGGCGCCATTGGAAGCAATCTACGAAGGCGCGATTATCCGTTTCCGTCCCATAATGATGACCACGATGGCGGCGCTTATGGGGACCTTGCCGATAGCCGTAGGTTTCGGCGCGGGCGCGGAAGCCCGTCGGCCGCTGGGTCTCGCAGTCGTAGGCGGCCTCGTTGTTTCCCAGCTTTTGACGCTATACATAACTCCTGTGGTGTTTTATTACATGGACAAGGTCCAGGAAAAGGTAAGCATCCGGTTCGGAAAGAGGAAAAATAAGTAAAATCATTTATTAATAACCCGAAAAATGCAATTAAACTGTCAGAGAAACTGCGTATGTATAAAATAAATTTATTTTAGACATTTGCAGTTTTTGGCATAATGACATGAAATGTAAGATCTATTTTGAGACATTTAACATAAAAGGAGGTTGAAAATGAATTATAAATCTTTGATTATTCTAATATCATTCATGTTGCTTATGCCTTTCCGCGCGGGGGCACAGGAGATCATAACAAAGGGTGAATCTCTTAACCTTGAAAGATGTGTAGAGATAGCATTGAAAATGCATCCTAACATTATTGCCGCGTCAAGCACTGTAAATGCAACTGAGAGCAGGATCGGCCAGGCTGAGTCGAATTATTATCCTCAGGTAAACTGGTCATCGAGCTACAGCAGGAATAAACCGGCATCCTCTTCTTCGGGTTCTTCATCGGGCACTTCAAGCGGAGCTTTAGGCAGGACAAACGGGTCCTTTGATCAATACTCTGCAGGGTTCAATGTCAGCCAGACAATATACGATTTCGGTAAAACACCGACGCAGGTCAAGATCCAGAAGTACAATTTTGACTCGTCGCGTTCAGACCTTCAAACTACAACGGACCAGGTTATCAACAATGTCAAACAAAAGTATTACGGCGTATTGCAGGCAAAGCGGAACAGGGATGTCTCCACAGAGTCCGTAAAACAATTCGAGCAGCACCTCGAACAGGCAAAAGGCTTTTTCACCGTGGGGACAAAGCCTAAATTTGATGTTACAAAGGCAGAGGTTGATCTGGGTAATGCACGACTTAATTTAATACGCGCCGAAAATACTCTCCGGATTGGAACGGCCAACCTGAACAATGCAATGGGAGTTCCCGATGCGCCGGAGTATATGCTTGAGGACAACCTCCTATTCAGGAAATACGATATGACCTTTGAAGATGCGCTGTCAAAAGCATCTCAAAACAGACCTGATTTACAATCAATTGTTGCAAAAAAGCAGGCGGCAGAACAAGCCATAGAACTTGCAAGGAAGGGTTACTATCCGGCATTAACGGGTAATGCCGGTTATAACTGGACCGGAGATAAATTCCCATTGGAGCATGGCTGGAATGTGGGGGCAACCTTTTCATTCCCCCTGTTCAGCGGTTATCTCACAAAATATCAGGTGGAAGAAGCAAAGGCAAATCTGAATGTACTTACGGCAAATGAAGAGTCGGTCAAGCAGACCTTATTTCTTGATGTACAGCAGGCATACCTGAATTTGAGGGACGCGGAGGAACGGGTGCCGGTTGCGGAGCTGATGGTAAAGCAGGCCGAGGAAAATTTCGAGCTGGCAAGCGGCAGATATACAGCCGGCGTAGGAAATCCGATTGAGGTTACTGATGCGGAAGTTTCCCTTATCACCGCAAAGACATCTTACATACAGGCCCTTTATGATTACAAGGTTGCACAGGCAAGTCTTGAGAAAGCGATGGGGACAGATGTTCAATCGAGGCAGTAGGATTTCACAATAGCTGTCAGGTTTTTTTGAATATCACCTGCGGGTCAGCAGCCTGATGACGATATAAACCAGGAACATGAGTGTCGCGGAAATTATAAAAGTCGTTGTATCCATTTTATCCTTTGTAACGAAATGTTCTTAATGAACTATAGACTATAACTTGAATTTTTAAAAACCTTTGTTATATTGTAACAATGATTTGAAGGACCTGACAGGATGAAAGAAAACTCATGCCTTAACTCATTCGGACTGAGAGAAGAGATTGTCCACAGCGTCACTCACGGCATAGGGATAGTCTTTGGTATAGTCGGACTTTTTGTACTGATATCACATGCAACCTCCTGCGGAAGCGCCCGTCATATCGTCGGTTGCAGCATTTTTTGCGCCACGCTTATTATTCTCTATTCCGCATCCACCCTTTACCACGGCATACAACACCCGGCCGCAAAGAAAATTTTCAGGATAGCGGACCATTCCGCGATCTATCTCCTCATTGCAGGCACATATACCCCTTTTACATTGGTAAACCTGCAAGGCGCCTGGGGATGGTCGCTCTTCGGAGTCGCATGGGGGATAGCTTTACTGGGCATCCTACTTCAGTTTTCCCCTCTGCGAAAATATTCCCATATAAGGCTCATCCTTTATCTCACTATGGGGTGGGCAATAATCGTGGCTATCAAACCGCTGGCCGCTTCAGTCCCGCTGAGCGCGCTCAAACTGATAGTGGCAGGAGGCTTGTCCTACACCGTCGGAATAGTTTTTTATCTCTGGCGTCGATTACCGTATCACCATGCGATTTGGCATCTGTTCGTACTGGCCGGCAGCGTCCTGCACTATCTCGCAGTCTTTTGGTCGATGGACCCTTCCGGAACGTGACATATAATGACCTCTCGTAAAAAATCTTTCGTCACCCTGAGCCTGTCGAAGGGCACTATAACCGGTTGATTTATAAACATGGTTCGAGAAGCTCACCATGACATTTTGATCTTTTCCAGACTTTTTATGAAATCGTCAATAATCCTATTTGCCGTAGGTCAGATAAATTTCGCTTCTTGCAGGGCATTTGCAAAAATAATATGAATAGCCGAGCAGCATGGAGTAAGGGCAATGGTCCTTGCTGCATTTATTTTTTATGATTAGAAGACTATTTGGCAGCGATGATTCGATAGAGCAGGTATTCCATTCGTTATTCTTCAGGCATTCTAAATTATAGGTGCATTTTGTTGTCCGGTTTCCGGTTTCCTCACTTATCACATAAGCCATATAGTATTCCTTTCCCAAAAGAATAAATTATATTTTATACCGGCAGCAGGTCACATATTGGTCACATATTATTAACCCGGCAACTAAACAGATCAATACTATGTTAAAATACATGCATGGAAAAGATCGATGCACGGACACTAAGTCAGGATGCGCAGTATCAGATTCGTAGGCAGGTAGTGAAACTGCGTCAGCG
>Ga0265292_1000758_pt1 | contig 37284 bp, 39 predicted proteins | sample Munlanlewell296A_FD_189080 | JGI IMG/M metagenome (GOLD analysis project Ga0265292, IMG submission 189080) | Leachate microbial communities from a municipal landfill in Southern Ontario, Canada - Leachate well 296A | ecosystem: Engineered > Solid waste > Landfill > Unclassified | place: Canada... | reverse complement strand
TTCATCTTCATCATCGGTATTCCCAGTTTTACATTGTTTTTTATTTCATCAATAGCAGCCTTCCATCCCCCGCCGGATTTCAACTCTCTTTTCGCATTCCGTATTTCATATAAACCGATAAACTCTATCTCATTAACACGACCGAAGTGAGAAGTCGATTTCAAAAATGCGTCATGAAATGCGGCAACTTTCGGCAAAAGCGGTTCGGTATGCGCTTCTTTTGACATTTGTTTAAGGGTTTCATTAATTCTCGCAGTCTGTATGTTGTTCGGGCAGCGTGTGCCGCAGGTATAACAGGCGACACATTTCCAGACAAGGAGGTTATTCAGGGCTTCCTCCCTTTCGCCGAACATAATCATCCTGATCAGACGATCAGGAGTGACCCCGGTCTCTTCTCCTACCGGACAACCTGCTGCGCAGCGCCTGCACTGATAACAGGCAAGCAGGTTCTGACCTGATCTGGCCGTTACTTCCTGAATCAGAGATTGTGATTTGCCGGCTTCGAATTGAAGAACCGCTGTTCTCTTCATAACTATACTTCTATCCCTCCGTGCATCTTTGCGGACTGGACAGTATTCTTCATCAGCATTACGATAGTCATGGGGCCTACGCCTCCCGGAACCGGGGTTATTGCCTTTGCCTTTTCTTTTACAGGATCAAAATCCACATCGCCGCAAAGACCTGTCTCAAGCCTGTTGACCCCAACATCAATTACAACAACGCCATCCTTTACCATATCTGCTGTCACTGCCTTTGGTTTTCCAACAGCTACGATCAGAACATCCGCTCTCTTTGTATGAGAAGCAATATCTTTCGTACCGGTATGGCAAATAGTTACTGTGGCATTTCCCCAGTTTTTCTGCAGGAGCATATTTGCAATTGGTTTACCTACTATATTGCTTCTTCCAACCACTACCACTTCAGCTCCATTTGTATTTGTACCGCTCCTTTTTAAGAGTTCCATAATGCCGTGGGGCGTACACGGAAGAAAACATGGTTCACCGAGCATCATCTTCCCGATATTGACAGGGTGAAAGCCATCCACATCTTTTGAAGGATTTATTGAATAAAGTACTTTTGTTTCATTTATATGTTTCGGCAGCGGAAGTTGTACAAGTATTCCATGAATCCTTGGATCGTTGTTAAGCTTTTCTATGAGAATAAGGAGGTCTTCTTCTTTTGTATCCGCCGGAAGGTCTTTTCTCTCTGAATAAATGCCGAGTTCCTTACATGTCTTTTCCTTTGCGCCTACATACACTTTGGATGCCTCGTTTTCACCAACAAGCACAGTAGCTAATCCCGGTATAATACTATTATTATCCTTAAGCTTAGCTATTTCAACCTTAAGTTCTTCTTTAATTTGCTTCGATATCTCCGAACCCTTGATAAGCATTGCAGACATGTGTACCGTCTCCTTTCTCTGTTAGAGGTTTTTCCGAGAAACTAATCCCTTTTCTTGATAAGTTCCAGTAATTCTTCTCTTGTAGACTGCTTGCTTCTGAAAATACCTCTTACTGCAGATGTAACAGTTCTCGTGCCGGGTTTTTTAACGCCCCTCATACTGATGCAGAGATGCTCTGCATCAATAACAACCATGGCGCCTTTAGGTTTAAGCCTCTCCATAATCAGATCGGCAAGCTGCGTCGTCAACCGCTCCTGCACCTGAAGCCTTTTGGCAAGAACTTCAACTGATTTTACCAGTTCGCTGAGCCCGACTATTTTTCCGCCTGAGGGGATGTAAGCAACATGGACCTTGCCGAAGAAGGGGATTAGGTGATGTTCACAGACCGAATAAAATGGGATGTCCTTTAAAAGTACCATCTCATCGTGGCTCTCGCCTTCGATGATACTGAGCAATTCTTCTGTCGGGGTTTCGAGTCCTGCAAAAATCTCCTGATACATCCTTGCAACCCGTTCAGGCGTATCTTTAATACCTGCCCTGTCCGGGTCTTCACCGATGCCTTCGAGGATTAACCTGACGCCTTTCTCGATCTTCTTTAAATCCATATTAACCCCTGTTGTTAAAAAAACGGAATGTATTTTAGCATTTGTATATGGTTATGTCAAAACTTTCCGCTGCATGCACATAACATATATATCATTTATCAATAAATTCCTGCAAACACTTTTTTTACCTCTGTTAATATGTCATTATGCACTGACGGCACTCCGGCGGCGACGTTTCCAGTAGTCAGTACTTGTCTCCCCCTAAGTTTGACATAAGGCACTAATAAATTTCCATAAATGTGAACATTGGGTAGTGGTACAGTTTGCTTTTCTTAGGGTATAGACATGAAGGAATATATTTGTCATACTATATTCAATGAAACTAAGAGCCAAAATGAAAGCCACAGACCCCAACGTTATCGCCAAATCCATTGTTGATGCCGCTACCGCTGAAGAAAAAAACCCCGCTGCTGTCGAACTTGGAAGACGTGGAGGTCTCAAAGGTGGTAGAGCAAGAGTAGACAACATGACCCCGAAGCAAAGAAGTGAATCCGCAAGAAAAGCAGCACAAGCCCGCTGGAATAAAAAGTAAACATTTCATACTATAATGAACATGTGTTCATTATAGTGATTCTTTAAACATTCCGAAATATAATAATTACAGAAGTTCTAACCCATGTTCTTCCATCCTAAATGGACACTCTAATCTTTCATTGACATACCTTTCGATATTAAGATATGATGTATTCGTATGGAACTGATAACTGATATGTTGCAATTGATGTTCAAATTGATTACAATACGTATGGAGCATTTAACTCTAAACAAGAAAGGGGTGAGGGAATATGGGTTTTGAGATATTTAATCGTAAGACGAAATGGAGAGGAACTCCATCGGTAACGTTTACAAAGCTGGGCAGGCTTAGCTTTAACAAATCAGCTACGGAAATATTTGATAAGAATGTTATCGAAAATGTGCTTTTGCTGTGGGATGCAGAAAAGCGACTGATTGGTGTGCGTCCTATAACCAAGAAAGACCCACGATCATATCATGTACATATGGGAAAGAAAGGAAATGGATGTGGTTTCTCGGCAAGTACATTTTTAAAGCATATCAAATATGATTTATCTGAAAGTAGAGCTTTTGCATCTAATTGGAATGATTCTGAGGAAATGTTTGTAATTGAAATTCCAGAAGAGAACTTAGGATCAGATAAGGCTCTGGATTATAAACCAAAAAGGAGGAAGCCTATAGAAAATAAAAAGGGTGAATAAGTTACGCGAATAACTTATTCACCCAAAACTCATGTGCCCCCGTAGCTTAATGGATAAAGCATACGGCTGCTACCCGTTCGATGTGGGTTCAACTCCTACCGGGGGCATTCACATTAGTTGTGATGGCCTCTTAGACCGTCACACTGTGGTAATGTCCTATTTTCAGTTTACCACAATTTCGGCCTAAGAAATCAAGACCATTTCAACGGAAAGGGCAAGCTATGCGCATTCATAGAAAGAAACAGCGTAAAGTTTGCAGGCCGGAACAACCAGTAAAATTCCAGCCTAACATGAAGATTCTTAGACTTTAATCTCAAATCTTCAAAACCCGGGGAGGGAAGCAATTTCCCTCCCTAACTCTATTATTAATTATTTTAATAAGCTTATTCGTACGTGACAAATGCGAAAGCTGTCTTGTATAATATAGCTATGAACAGATTAGATATTAATAAGCAATCACAGATCATCCGGTGTTTAATTGATGGTGTTTCTGTCCGTGGAACATCCAGAATCACAGGTGCGTCTAAAGTTACTGTCTTGAAACTCCTTGCTGATATAGGTAATGTTTGCGCTGAATATCAGGACAGGGTATTCCATGATTTAACCTGCAAGAAAATCCAAGCGGATGAAATATGGGCGTTTTGCTATGCGAAACAAAAGAATGTACCGGAAAAAATGCAAGGCCAATTCGGGATCGGTGATGTCTGGACGTTTACCGCTATATGCGCTGATTCTAAACTGATACCTTCATGGCACTTCGGAAAACGTGACACAGAAAATGCTACGGTCTTTATGAAGGATATAGCCAGCCGCATGAAACACAGAGTTCAACTTACAACGGATGGTCACAAAATGTATTTGGAAGCCGTTGAGGATGCCTTCGGATCGGAGATTGATTTCAGTCAGCTTGTTAAGCTCTACGGTGTATCTGAGGGCGAGACAGAAAAAAGGTATAGTCCGGCAAAGTGCCTTGGAACAGAGAAAATTAATATGGTTGGCAATCCAAATAAAAAGGACATATCCACAAGCTACATTGAACGGGCAAACTTAACAATGCGTATGGGTATAAGGCGGTTTACCAGATTGACAAACGGCTTTTCAAAAAAGTTTGAAAATCATATGCACTCGGTAGCTCTTCATTTCATGTATTATAATTTCTGCCGGATACATCAGACATTGAGAGTTACACCTGCAATGGAGGCCGGGGTTACGGATCGGCTGTGGGATGTTGAGGATATTCTTGAATTATTAAAATAAATCTGGATGGTTGATTTTCTCGATTTTTTCTTCCACTGACTTAAAGGTAGTTGTCATTAAGCTGGGGGGCAATATTGCATAGTATCACCAGATAATAAATTTGATGCAGCATTAAAAGATCAAGGGATATTTTTTGTAAAATATCCAACATAATAAATCAGGACAGTACCTAAAAAATATTTTACCTAAATATTTTTATTTGGTTATTTGATTAATATAGGATATGTTTGCATTAATAAATCAAAATTGATATATTAATATCGTCCTTACTACCATCCTTTAGGGGAGAGGAGGTGAAGAGAGATGCCAACAACATCACCATGGTATTCCGTTTTAAAGACCGACCGGAATGTATATCACAACAATACCAAATGCACAGAAGGCAACAACATTGAAATAGTGAATCGTCGTCCAGGAACTGATGGTAGGCCCCTCTGCGAACACTGTAGTAAGCTTAACAGAGAAGGGGAGTAATGATCAATTCCCACAGGGTTTTGGTTGGTAAAACGTCATTTCCCACCATGGCCCCGTGGGTTCTCCTTCTATTATCGGCCATATCCTACGAAGCGCATTAACATATAACCCATTTTGCATAGCCGTAGCAAGAGCCTTGAATCCTTCTGATTTATCTCCATAGAAACGAACTGTAGGTTCTGGATAAGAATACCCCTTGCCACCTTCACAAGACTCAAAAGTCTCTATGCCAGCGTTTAACAGCGTTATAACTTCACGTTCAATCCCCTTTTCTAAGGTTTTAGTCACAAGCAATTCTTCAGCCAATTTTCTTAAGTGAGAATAATCAGGAACCTCTGGAAGTGTATCTGTAGAATTTTTTATCATTTTTCATTAATCCTTTGTTTGCAAATTATATTCCAAGTAGAAATTCAAACTGTACCATTACCGAACATTGAACCATAATTTGTGATGTATAAAAATTCCGTTGGCAGTATTCCGTACTCTTATAAACTGAAGTGGGGTTCATTACCCCATAACGCCTTCCCTCCTAACGTCATTTATAAAAACAAAAAGAGTATCCGATATTAAAATGTGCTCTCGCATATTAAGAGCCATCTTTGAGCAGATAGAGAAAAACTATCAGCCAAAAAAGATATAGTACTCCGTTATCTAAAAACCAGGCATTCGAAAGAGAACTCTCCAAATTGACCGCTTTTTTAAGAACTCTAAGCATAAAGGAAATCACCCTGCTCCTCGAAATCCTGAATGTTGTATTTAAAAGATTGGACAAAATAACCTGACCCGTTTTTCCCTCGCTCCCCATTTCATTAAAAAACACCTTATCTTTATAATATTGCATGTAATGTGTCATCCGTGTTATTTTTATTCAAAGGAGAAAAAAGATGCCTAAGACCATTGAGGCTGTTTATGAAAATGGTGTTTTTAAACCTGTTTCTTCAGTCGAAGTGAAAGAGCATTCTATCGTGCGTCTTATCATTGAAGAAGCAGCAAGTATAGCCAGAGCAACCAGTGGCATTATTCCTGCAAAAAGCAGTAAGTCCATTGATCAAATCGCTCTTGATACTGAATTCCTTCCTGAAGAGGCGTAGGGTTTGTTTCTTAACGAAATAACACTCAATACAAAGATATTTATAGACGCCAATATCTTTGTTTATCACTTTTCTGCCGGTTCCATTTTTAATAAATCCTGTACTGACTTTCTTGCTGAAGTTGAAGCTAAAAAATTTCAGGGGTTCACCTCAACGGCTGTTGTCCAGGAAGCAATACATCGCCTCATGATGGTAGAAGCTTCATCCGTCCTTGATACAGAAGTGAAAAATCTACCCAAATATCTCAAACTACATCCTGATGTTGTTAAAGAACTCAAGAAGCATCTTATTATACCCAGTAAAATATCAAGTCTTAATATTGAGATAATCCAGATCACGCCTAAACTTATAGAGGAAAGCCAAGATTTGAAAACAGAATATGGCTTTCTTACAAATGACGCCCTTACATTAAAGATTATGAAAGACCTCAATATTATCGCTATCGCATCCAATGATTTAGATTTCAGACGGGTTGATTGGCTCAATCTCTATCTCCCCGTTCCGACATCTTAACCCTGCTCCTTGAAATCCTGAATGTGATATTCAAAAGATTGGACAAAAGAACCTGATCCGTTTTTCCCTTGCTCCAACCTCGTTGACGAACTCCCGCTTCTTTTAGTAAGCTAAGTGTAAAGGATAATAGAGGAAGAAACGATGCGGTTACCAGTTGAACAGGAAGAAAAGATAATAGGCATATTAAGAGAGCTTCCATATGAGAAGGTTGATGCAGTAATAGACTTTGCCGAGTACCTGAAAAAAAGAAAAAAAACAGCACCAAAACAAAAAAAAGCAAAACATACCTTGCGTGTGCCGGTATTTAATCTTGGCAAGATAGAAAAAAATGCCTTTGATAGAGAAGCTCTTTATGGTGAATATCTTGACCGCAAGTTTGATTGATACAAATATCCTTGTTTATGCCAACAATGAGAACTCCCCATTTCACAGCAAATGGTAACAGTTTAATCCTATCATCTCCCTGTTTATCAACTTGAATTGCAATGCAGCGATGCATCGGCAGTAGTTGTGTCAGAAGTAAGGAGCGTTTGCAGGAATGTAGTCATAGGCAGTTATGGCGTTTGATGAAAAAGGACAGTTTAGTTACAATACTAAAAGGAGGTTATCATATGGGAACATCAATAAAAGACCTGAGCGTTGAAGAACTGCAATCTCTTATATCAAATACCGTAAGAGAGACGATGGAAGATGTAATAGAAGATATGCTCGCACTTTCCAGTGAAAGCTTTCTTCGTTCCATCGATCAATCGAGAAAAGATTACAAAGAAGGCAGAATAAAAACATTCGAAGAAGTCTTTAATGTTTAAGGTTGTTATAACTCACAACGCTTTAAAAGATATCAATAATCTCACACAGGATGTCAAAAAAAGAATCGCTTCTAAGATAAAAGAGTATTCAAATGATCCAATTCATTATTCCCGAAAGTTGACCGACCCCAAAATTGGCAGTTATAGATTCAGAATCGGAGATTACAGGGTCATCTTTGATATTGAAGATGAAACTATTATAGTCCTCAGGGTTGGTCACCGGAAGGACATTTATAAATAGACCGGAGCATGACGATCAAGCCTGACAAGGCTTTCCTGAAGCGAGCAAAGAAAGGAGAACTGATATGCAAAAAACTATTGATGTGCCTGTTTCTCTCATAGAGAAAATATCCAAAGCAGCTATGGCATTTGAGGAACTTGAGAATGAAATGGAAGATTTTCTTCTTTCAAGAGATGCCAAGTTTCTTGCAAAGATGAGGAGGTCAAGAAAAACCCACCTTTCCGGCGAAACAAAATCGCTCAAGCTCCGGTTCTAATCACTCTCAGGTCCGTCACGATCATATCCACTCTTACATCATGTTTTTCTGCAGGAATCGCATCAACAAGCTGCTCTTCATAAGCAAGGGCAATGATAGGCATATTCTTTTTTTTACCCGATAGCAGGATGTCATAATAACCTCCGCCGTAGCCGAGCCTGTTGCCTGCATAATCATATCCTGCTCCGGGGATGATGACAATGTCGATATCTTCTAAAAGCACTTCTCTTTCTTCCGACTGAAATGGTTCCGGGATTCCCATAAACCCGGAGACCAATTCATCGAGGTTTTTTATTTCATAAAGCAGAAGTTTGTGTCTTCTCTTATCGACTTTTGGGAGAATAGCCCTTTTGCCCATGCTCAACGATTCTCTTATGATGCCCGATGTTTCAACTTCCGATCTGAAAGAAGCATAGAATAAAACCGATCGTGCGGACAGGAACTCGGGCAATGCAAGAAGTCTCTGCTTTATGGAAGAGTCTTTTGTACCTTTTAATTCTTTGGGAATCCGGTCCCTTTTCCCGAGCGCTTCCTTACGAATGGCATTTTTCAGGTTCTTTTTCATTTTGTGTGTTTAATTACACCCTCACCCTAACCCTCCCCCCTCAAGGGGGAGGGAATATCTATATAAATCCCCTCCCTTGAGGGGAGGGGTAAGGGGAGGGTGTTTAGAATCGCTCAATTTAGGTTTCATTATATTTTTCCTGATATCAATACAAGTGCATAGATAAGATAGAGTACACCTCCAAAAAGCATTGAAAAGGGTGAGATTTTTTTTCTAATAACAATTTCCATCAGGATGACAATCGCAGACACCAGTGCGATCACTGCTGAGAAAAGAGCCATGCCTGTGAGTTTCCATTCCGTAAATAAAAGACCCACAGAGACAGGAAAGGTAGACTGGAAGACCATAGCGCCGGTAATATTGCCGACGGCAAGTGTGTCTCTGCCTTTCCATGTCCAGGAAACACTATTGAATTTTTCAGGCAATTCAGTTGCAACCGGCGCCAGCAAAAGCGCAAAAAGGAGGGGGTTCATGCCGAACCGGACTGATACATGCTCAAGACTCGCAACAAAGGTATGGGCGCCTGCTATCATGATGATGAGAGAACCGATAACCTGCACTGCAATCAAAAAAAGCGGCGGGTTTTCAGATGCGATCAACCCCGCTTTTCTGCATATCTTCAGCAGGTACATCTCTCCGGAATGCTCCAGATCCGCGCTTTCCCCCTTAAACGTTCTGTATGCATAGAATATATAACCAAAGACAAGCAGTATTGCTATAAATAGTGCAAATGATCTTCCCGCAAAGATCGGAATCAATACCGCTGCAGCATACATGGGTATAAAAAACACAAGGTCCCTCATAGTGGAATGGGGCTCTGCATTGATCTCGAATTTGCGCTTTTTTTTCAAAAACGATATAACTACCGTGAGGCCTACAAGAAAAAATGCCAGGGTTGAAAGCATGAACGGCGCGCCGAGTATGGCTCCGACGCCTATGTCTTTTGCAGACTCTCCGCTGTAGAAAAAAATTGCAACAACCGGAAGGATTGTCTCGGGCATTGCCGTTCCTACTGCTGCAAGAAGACTTCCGACAACCGCCTGGGAGAGTGAAAATCTCCTGCCCAATGTCTCAATGCCGTTTGTGAAGCTTTCTGCTGCAATAAGTATTAGTATCAGACCGGCGAGAAGGAATAAGATTTCAACAAACATTAGTGTATTATAAAAACAGGACAGGGGGAGGATTTCAAAACGGCATCCGTCACGCTTCCGATAAACATACCCTTGATTAATCCCAAACCTCTCGCTCCAATGACTATCAGGTCGATATCTCTTTCCTTTGAGAGAGAAACTATTATTTTGTCCGGATCTCCTTTTTCGACCAAACAGGTAGCATTAATATTATTATCATTCTTTATTTTCAATAGGTTATTCATATTATGTTCATGTAATGATTTAATAATACTATCATAACTCTCTTTGTTTCCTATATTTTTATTGATAATATTATCAGGAATAACATGTAAGATATCCAATTCCGATGAAAAAATATCCTGCAATTCTTTGGCTGCCTTTAAGGCCTTTGCGGATGCCACTGAAAAATCAAAGGGACAGAGTATCCTCTTGATTTTGACAGAGCCGGTTGCTGCGGACTCTGCTTTCCCGCCTCTTACAACAAGCATTGGCATCTGCAATCCCTTGATAAGTTTTTCGGAACTGCTTCTTCTTAAAGTATGAGAGACAAACCCGAGGACAAGCAGGTCTGCGTGTATTTTTTTTGCGGCAGCCTCAAAAGATTCCTGAAGCCTTCCCGTCATCACTTCTGTTTCGATCTGAATGTCATCTTTTTTGAGCCGCTCCATTAATCCGGTGAACCGCTGAACGGCCGTCTTTTTCTCTTCCTCGATATAGGGAGATATATACGCAGGCGGCGTAATCAGATAATCTATCACGTAAAGAAGGTTCAGTGAAGCCTTAAACTCTTTTGCAAAAAAAGCTGCATAGGAGAGCGCCTTCTCAGTATCTTTTCCGAAATCGACGCCGGCTAATATCTTTTTTATGTTCAATCGCACCTCATTCTTTTCTCGATCTTGTCTTTTAATTCCCTCACCTCTTTGACCGTCTCCGGTGAATAGGTATATGGCGAAGCGCCTTTCATATCCGCCTCCATTACGGCATGGCTGAAGGCCAAAGAGCCTACGACCTCCAAATCTCCGATATTGTCTTCAATGAATTTGAGGTCCCCTGCATTCCGCACCTTATTTGCAACGACAAAAACCTTGTGAATACCGAGTCCTTTTGCCATTTCGGATATTGTTCCGGCTGTCTGCATGCTTCTCTGCCCCGGCTCTACAACGACAATAAATGCGTCCACGGACTCGGAAGTGCCCCTTGTTAGATGTTCGATGCCTGCCTCCATATCTACTATAACGACTTCGCTGCGCTCAACAAGAAGATGTTTAAGCAAACTTTTCAGGAGAACATTCTCCGGACAGTAGCAACCCGAAGCTGCAGCCTTTATTTTACCCATGGTGAGAAGTGTGATACCGTTAAGCCTGTAGCCTATACCTTCAGGAAGGTCATCCACCCTGGGATTCAATTTATACATACCGCCCATGCCTCCGGGCCTGACCCCTGTGCGCTCCTCAATGAGGTCTGCCATATCGGAAACCGGCCTTATCTTCCCGGCTTCTTCCCGCGGAATCCCCAGAGCCGATGCAAGGTTTGCGTCCGGGTCGGCATCAACGGCAATAACCCTTTTCCCTTCCTCTGCAAACAGATGGGCCAGTATTGCAGACAGTGTTGTCTTGCCGACTCCGCCCTTACCTGTTATTGCGATCTTCAAAAATACCTCTTTTTTAATAAAAAGAATTCATCGAAGCTTTGCTTCGGAGTTCCCAGTTATTTCCTCCCCCTTGAGGGGGGAGGGTTAGGGAGAGGGTGATTTATGGAAGATGAATTCAACACCCTCCCCTTAATCCCCTCCCCTCAAGGGAGGGGAGATTTAAGATACCTCGTCCCGAAAGCTTTCGGGATTCATCGTATCTGCCCCGCCGTTTATTCAACGTTTAGGTTTACAATACCTTCTTTGTGGAAGGCACTCCCTTTACCCTCGGATCAATAGTCACTGCCTGCCTTAAGGCCCTTCCAAGCGCCTTGAATATCGCTTCAATAATGTGATGCGTGTTCCGTCCGTAATGTGATTGAACATGCAGAGTTATGCTGCTATTGTTTACAAACGCCTGAAGGAAATCTTCAATCAGATCCGGATCGAAATCCTTTATTTTGCTCCTCTTCGGAAATTCAACTTTATATATAAGATACGGCCTTCCGCTTATATCAAGACACACTTCGGCCAATGCCTCATCCATAGGAACAGCCGCCTGTCCGTATCTTGTTATACCCTTCATATCGCCAAGCGCCTGCCTGACAGCCTTTCCAAGCGTTATACCTACATCTTCGACCGTGTGGTGGTCGTCGATATCTATATCACCTTTTGCTTTTATCTTTAAATCAAAAAGCCCGTGCTTGCTCATTAGGGAAAGCATGTGGTCCAGGAAAGGGATTGCCGTATTTATACTATACTTCCCCTCCCCGTCAAGATTAAGCTCTATCTTTATATCCGTTTCCTTAGTCTTCCTGTCAACCCTGGCAGTTCTCATAACTAACCCTCTATGCTTGTATTTTTTAATGCCCTGATAAAGATCTTGTTTTCCTCCGGAGTTCCGACTGTAACCCGCAGACATCCGTCTACCGCACCTTTCATGTTCCGCACAAGCACTCCTTTTTTCAGAAGCGACTGGTAAACTCCATCAGCGTCTTTCACCTTAAAAAGGATAAAATTGGCTTCAGAAGGATATACGACAATACCTTTAATGTCTGACAGCTCTTTGAAAAGCTTCTTCCTCTCTGAGATGATAGACTTCACATACTGTCTCATCAGACCCTTGTTCCCAAGCGCCTTCGTTGCAACAGCCTGCGAAAGCGCATTCAGATTGAAGGGAAGCCGCACCTTATTAACTTCATTTATTATTTCTTCACTCCCTATAAGGAAACCCACCCTCAAAGCGGCAAGGCCGATTTTACTGAGAGTCCTCATGATGACAAGGTTCTCATAATCCCCGAGCATCGGAATAAAACCTCTTGCGCTTGCAAAAGGCTGATATGCCTCATCAACGACAACAATGGATTTCGACGCTGATTCCATGATCTTCAGAATCCTGTCCGAGGAAAAAGAGTTGCCGGTGGGATTATTCGGCGAACTTAAAAAAATAAGCCCTGGTTTTTCCTTACGTATAGCGGAAAGTATCGGTTTAACGGCAAGATCAAATTCGCCGTCGAGGGAAACCTCGACCCTCTTTTCATTTAGAGCCTGAGAGATTATCCCGTACATGGAAAAAGTCGGCGTCGGGTACAGAACAGGCCCGCCAAATGTTGTGATGAGATAATAAATCAGTTCATCCGACCCGTTACCCTGGAGTATGTTTTCAGGTCTTACGCCAAACTCTTTCGCTATGAGTTTTTTGAGACCCATTGCCTCAGGGTCGGGGTATCTGTTCGTTTTAACACCCTTGAGAGTTTTGATCACCTCCGGGAACCCGTAAGGGCTTTCGTTGGCGTCAAGCTTTACTCTGCAGGGTATCTCCTTTGCCTGATATGCCTTTAAAGAAGCAATGTTTTTTCTGACCATCTTCTTAATATCCATAGCAAAAGAATTATACCATAACCATCGGGTCTTTAACCCTTAACGTCTCATTTTTGCATGACGATAACAATAGAAGAAGGCCATATTAAGACGGCGCTTTGCAATATCAATCCTGAGCTGCGCCACTCACTAAACCCTGATAATATCGCCCTCTTTTAATACCTGAAGATTTTTCATTTTGAGGCTGTCGAGTTCTTTTTTGATGGTCTTGAAATATTGGGGTTTGGGATGGGTGATGCAGATGTGTTCGGGGGTCTGCGGTATCCCGGGGATTTCTTCCTTCAGCAGCTCCGGCGTAAGATGGCCTGTATTGACGGCCATGTCCCTCATGATGTTGGGAAAAGAAACGTCAATGATCAGGCATTGAAGTTTTCTGTCTCCGATCTTTTTCCAGGTTGAGGGCGTCGGCCCCGTATCGCCGGTATAGAAGAACCTTTTGTTTTTTGCATCCTCAACAAGATAACCTACTGCCGGAACGGGATGGTTGACCGTGTAGGGAGTAACCGTATAGCCGTTTATTACAATAGGCTCTGCAACCTTCAGTTTAACAAGGTTCAGGATAGCGTCCTCAGGATTTGGGATAAGCGTAAAGTCGGGCCACATGGAGCTGTTGAAAAGATGTTTTTTAATGGTTGTAATCACCGGAGAGATGCTGTAAATCTTCACCCTCTGCTTCTTATTTCCAAGGACAATATTATCGGCAAGAAAAGGTATGCTTCTTATATGGTCAAGGTGAGCATGAGTAATAAAAATGTGTCTTATCCTTAGCTGTTCTTTCGCGGTTAGAACGCTGGTAATGCTCCCGGCGTCGAAAATGATTTCGTCATCGAGAAGAAATCCGGGGGCATTATGCCCCGGCAATTCAGCTCCCGAACAGCCTATAACTCTTATCTTCATAACCTGTCTATTATACTTTGTTATTTTATTAACATAAACCTACTTACCGATCACTACAATCTTTTCACTCTCCCGCGCGAAATCTTTCCATACATCTTTCAGCTTTATATTGAACTGTTTTTGCAGACACTCTTCCGGATTGAGTATTCTCAGGAAAAGAAACATGTCTTTGTACACTTTATATTCAAAGGGGAAACATTCGGAAAAAATAATGATTCCGTTTTTCCCGAGAGGGTATTCAACCCCCGGTTTGAGCGCCTCCTTATTAAAAGACTTTTCAAGTTCTATGGGCTTGATTTGCTCTCCAGCCTGAGAGTCTATCTTCAGAAAACCCTCTCCGTCTTTCATACCGATTTTTATGGGGACTCTGGATATTGCCTTGTTGGTTAACGGGAAATCGGATTCCGGCGCCCTTCCCATGGTTATGGTATCTTTAAAAAACCAGAGGGCCTCTTCACCGTTGAATTTTGTATCCGTCTTGCCGGCGTTCTCAAGCTCGCCCGTCAGACGACGGAGCATATCCTCTATCGCTTTTATTTTAAATTGACGGGAATATAAATATAATTCGATCAGTTCATTGGACTTTTCAAAATCCAGGGCCTTTTGAAGAGCCGCCTTTTCTTCTTCACTCGACTCTTTTTCCGCGTCCGACGGTTTTAGCGCAATCGTATGCTCTACCGCACCGGGGCCTCCGATTGGAGAAGCCATTAAGGCTTTATCTCTTTCTATATCTTCCCGGTCCCAGAATATCTTGAAGACCTTATAAATTCCCCTCACACCTTTGAGATTCGTCTCCTTGACAAACCTGGAGTAAAACTCATTCTTGTCCTCAAGGGTATTGAAGGTGCTCTCCGAAATATATATCTCCCCGGGCAGCGCAAGTGTCTGAAAGCGTGAGGCCACATTGACGACGTCTCCGAAGATATCGTTTTTCTCAACAATACTGGAGCCGGTATTAAGACCTATACGTATCTGTATGGCCGTCTTGGTCGGTCTTGAGTGGTTGAATTGATTGATATTGATCTGCATCTGAACGGCGGCAGCTACGGCGTCACGGGCACTGTCGAAATAAGAAAGCGTGCCGTCCCCCATTGTTTTGACAAGGACGCCTTTCTTGTCGTTTATGACCGGGAAGACGATATCATTGTGCTTTTTAATCAAAAAACGACTTACCATATCGCCTTCCTCTTCTGCAATGGATGAAGAGCCTTTCATATCGGTAAACATGATCGTTATGGTCCTGGTGAATTTATTCTGGATAATGTCATCAAGACGCGCCCGCTCCTCAAGCAGCCTCTCAAGATCCGCGCTCATGGAAGCGCCGCTCTCTTTCCGTATGTCCTTACCGTTTGTTTCCATAGATATATCTTATTTAACTAATTACCCGTTTTACTCACCAATTGCAAAAACTTATTAAATATTATAAACGGCAGGGCAGATGCGATGAAAAGGTCTTGTAGCGACACATTAATGTACCTTGATGCAATGCTATTGCCTTTTTCTGAAAGTCGCCACAGGTCAACTCTGCATTTATGTGATTGCAATATAGTCCTTTGTCGCATTATAAGACTTTTTATCGTGTCTGCCCTGCCGTTTATGCAACGTCTATGTTTATCTGAAATAAAAATTACCTTTTTCCCTGTTCATATCCTGATTTGTATTGTTCGGTTTGCAGTTTGAGAAAGCCGGATAGAGAATCTTGGGGCTGCTCTTTTCGTCGAAGTAAATCCCTCCTCCGTCCTTAGCAGTGCAGCGGTTGAATTTGCAGGCCTTGATTATCGGATTTGAACCGGAGCAATAGATACCTCCTCCGTAAAGGTATCTGGTAGAGCATCCGGTGAACGTACACCCGTCTATGGTCGGATGAGAGGAGATGCAGCTCATCCCGCCTCCTTCTTTATGCGCGGAACAGTTCTGCAGAACGCAACTCCTTACCACAGGGTTTGATTCCAAATAGCCTATGCCGCCGCCGATCATTCCCGCAGAACAGTTTTCAAATACGCAATTTTCTATAGAGGGATTCGCTCTCAGGCACATGAGACCTGCGCCTTCGTGGGCCGAACAGTTCAGAAATCTGCAGTCGTTTATCGTAATTATCTTTTCCCTGGCCCCTGCAATAAAAACCGCGCCTCCGTATAAATAGTTGTCGCTCAGAAAATTGTTCTGGATATGAAAAACATTTTTCATCGACCCCCATGTTCTGCCGCCTGCATGGCTAAACTTTGATTTTTCGATATAATTCATCCTGGTATCCGTCGGACACAGGGCTATGTTCTTCCATTTTTTGGAAGGCTCGAAAGAGCTGAAAGAAGAATTTTTCACCCTCAATGTTCCGGATGATAGTATGCCTGCATCTTCATGGAAATAGAGCTTTGCGTTCTCAATTATCAGCATTGCCCCACCTTCCACTTTTATATCATTATAAACCTTGCACTGTTCGTTTTGAAGCCTGAATATATCCCCGGCTTTGATAACCAGGTCCTTTATCTCCCTGTCGAATTTTTCTACAGCAATTATTTCTTCCCGGACACGCGCTTGTTCAACCCGCTTTCTTGCGCCGGTCATCGTCCTTAATGCAATCGAAGGGTTCAGGCCTCCCATCGCATGTCCCGGCAGAATAGGTCTTCTCTGCGGCTCGAGGCTTTCTTTCGCAGGCAAAGACTCCTTTGCTTCATGTTTTCTGAAACCATCCAAATTCATGGTCTTGCCGGAAAACGCGTCTTCCGCCTTAATTGCTCCCCCCTGTATCGCATTAATTATTTCGTCAAAATTATTGAACCGCTCATCCTGTTCAAAAAACAGACATTTTTCAATAGTCTTGAGCAGGTGATCGGGGACGTCTTTTCTATCAAATATCACTCCTGCATCTCTAAGCTTATCCATTCTCGCTGCAATAGGATGCTCCTCATAGGGCAACCGGCCTTCAAACATAAAATAACCGATAAGTCCGTAGGAATAGATGATAGACCGCAAGTCCGGCCTTTGACCTTTTCTGATAATTTCCGGAGCGCAATAGGAAAGAGTAACCTGTGAACCCGTGTTTGAGACACTGCCGAGATTTTTTAATCCTCCTATATCACCAACAACAAGCTTGAAATCCCCATCATGTTCCTTCACAAGAATATTTTCGGGTTTCAGGTCCTCAAAAAGAAATCCTCTTTTTGTATAGAGATTATGCAGCATATGCGCAAGCTTCTCCATGAGAGATTGCATTTTATGAATGTCCAAAAGCCGCTGCGTTTTCTCAAACTCACCTATCACATAATCATAAAGATTGGAGGGGTAAAGCTCCATTATGACCAATGCATAAGCAGCCGCAAGCCTGTTGTTCTCTTTTGCGGATATTTTGAAAAAATCATATACGGTAACGATCTCCTCACAGGCGATCTTTTCATAACTTTCCACGATATGTCTGAAATCACGCTCAATCTTTTTGTCGGCGCTTGTGACGGACCCTTTTTCGATGCTCGGGGAAGCATTTAATAAAATGATCTTCACGGCCCTTTCTTTCAACGCATCCCCGATCCTATATACGGAACCGAAAGAACCTTCGCCGAGGATCTCCTTTATCTCATAGCTTGGCAGGACTTTTTTCACCAGTTCTGCAGCGAATTCTTTTCTCATCCTTCTTTCCCTACGACAATAAAGCTTGTATTATCTTTCATCCTTTTCCTTAGACAACCAATAAATTCAGGGAACCGGCCAAAAGGGTCGGGACTCAGCAAATCATATATTTCAGCATCCCGTAAAACATCATTCACGCCGTCGGTGCAGAGGAGATAATATTCCTTTGCATTTAAAACGTCATCCTGCATATAAACCTTTTTATCGTTAGTATTCCATTGTCTTTTAAAGACGTCGCCGAGTCCGAATTCGATAATGTGCCTATACGGATGTCCTTTCGCTTCATGACCCGACAATTCGCCCTTGTCAACCATGCTCTGCACAAGGGAATGGTCGTGCGACAAAGTCAAAATTTCTTTCTTTGTGATTTTATATACTCTGCTGTCGCCTATATTGTATATTTTCGATGTATTTCCTTTCAACATTACACAGGCCGCCGTAGAGCCGCTGTTTTCCATGCCTTCTTTTTCCATTTCGCGCTGAATTTCTCTGAACATGTTCAGAACGTATTCATCAGAAAAAGAAAGTCCCTTCATAAAATCCTTCATCTTTCCACAGACGAAACTGCTTGCCCATTCCCCTCCGGCATGGCCTCCCATGCCGTCACATACGGCAAAAAAAACTCCGGGCGCAGTCACGCTCTCAATGCGGGCGTACTTCATCTTATCCTGCTGGACCGTCAAACCGTTTACAAAAAGACAGTCCTCCTGATTTTCCCTCAATCCGATGTCCATATAAGAGGCAATGTTGTATGTCATATTAAAGGATTATGTTCCCCTGAATTTTTGTGAGACCGTCAAGGTTAGAGGCGCTATCCCTTGCTTTTAAATATGCTCCAAATCGCTTAGAGCGACTATCTCTTCGGAAGGACGCTGAAGCAGCGCATCACTGTTATTATATGACGCCATTCGTATAACCTCTTCCAGCGAGGTAATCCCATTTGTGGCTTTATAGAAACCGTCTTCTCTCATGGACAGGAGACCCCCTTTCTCCCGTGCAACGGCCCTAATCTGTGAAGTAGGCTGTCTGTTCAATATCGCATCACGTATATCGTTATTAACGATCATAATCTCGCTGATGGCTGTGCGTCCCTTAAAGCCCATGTTATTGCAATCAAGACAACCCCTGGCGGTATAAAAGGTATGTTCATCAAGATTAATAGGTACAATGCTGTCAAAAGAAGCAAGGACTTCTTCACCCGGCGTATACTGCTCTTTGCAAACAGGGCAAAGGGTGCGGACAAGGCGCTGTGAAATAACGGATATGACGGTTGATGAAATCAGGAAGGTCTCGATACCGATCTTATAGAGCCGCAAAAGGGCGCTGCTCGTATCATCGGAATGAAAAGAGGTCAGGACCTTGTGTCCGCTCAGGGCGGTTTCAATAACGGCTTCCGCGGAGGCCAGATCCCTTATCTCTCCGATCATTATGATATCAGGGTCCTGACGCAGAATGGATTTGACAAAATTCTTGTATAAGAGGCCTGATTTTTCACTGAGCTGGCCCTGAATAACACCGTTGATGGTATATTCGATAGGATCTTCAACAGTTACAATCTTCTTCTCCATGTTATTTAAATATCTGAGGGAGGAATAAAGTGTCGTTGTCTTACCGCTATTGCTTGGACCGGTAATAAGAATAATTCCGGAAGGGATATTGAGGATTTGTTTATAAAGAGACAGGACATAAGGAGAATAGCCGAGCATATCGATGTCCATAAGCTTGTTCTGGTTGGGAAGAATACGGATCGCCATACTTTCCCCGTTGATGGCAGAATAGGTAGAAATCCTCAGGTCAAAGCCTTTGTTCATAATACGCGCCGCGATTCTGCCATCCTGATGCCTCCTTCTGTCGGCAATGTCCAATCCGCACAGCGCTTTCAGCCTGCTTACCAGATTCACGGCAATAAAGAGCGGCAGGTCGGTTTTATGCTGCAATATGCCGTCGATACGGTATCTTACACGGAGCATATTCTCCATCGGCTCTATGTGTATATCGGTGGCGTCTTCCATTATGGCGCTTGAAATAATAAAATTCAGAATATCTTCGATGCTGTCCTGGCTGCTTTCCGGCTTCTGTGTATCACAAATAATAATGTTTTTCGAAGAACCTGATGATTTATTGAAAGATGCATCCATCATCCTCAGATCGTCATAGACAACCTTGATGCCCTTCAGGATTTCTTCCGAACTTGCAATAGCCGGCGCCACTTTACACTTAAAAACATTTTCCATTGACCGTATGGTCTCTTTCGACAGCGGGTCGCTCATGATAATTGTGATGGTGTCGCCGTCCCTGAAGGCAGGCAGACACTCATTTTTCTGAAGGAATGCCTTACTTACTCCCTTCAACACAACCGGATCGATCAAACCGGGTGCGGGTATTATTTTTGGTATGCCGAGTTGAATGCTAAGGGTATTGATAAGATTGGATTCGGTGATATACCCCTGCTCAATCAGTATCCTCCCGAGTTTTTTGCCTTCATCCTTCTGTATTTCGAGGGCCTGCTCAACCTCCTCGTGGCTTATCAGTCCCATTTGAACCAGCAAGGTACCCAGGTTCAGCCGTTTCTGATATTTTTTTAAAACATCCTGAAGCTGGGCCTTCGAGATGAATTTCATCTGAACACAGACTTCCCCCAGCGGAGTATAGGTAGTCTTTTTGTACTGTTTTGAGACTGCCTCCTGTAATTGCTTCTCGGTAAGAAGCCCTTCCTGAACAAGCAGTTCGCCGATGCGGAATCCGTTTGAATTCATATCCATGGAATGTCCCCCTTTACCTTGAATAAATCGGAAATTATGCAATACTAAAACTTGAACCGGACAAGGTTTTTTAGCACAATTGCCCCTGTTTTATCAAGCATCAGGTCAGCCTAAATACATTTTTTTAGTTTAGTATATTGAAGCACGGCAAACTAGTCTGTCGGGAAGCATTCTTTTTTGAACTTTATCATGGAGAGGCAGGCCTTGTTTTTTTGGAGCCCTCTAATCCGGTGCCCTTCCCCGCTTTTTTTTGCCGCTTTTTCAGGGGATTAAATATATTCCATAGCTCATCAATATCGGCAAAGGATTTTCTTTCTTCGGTTCCGGCCTGCTCTACTGTGCCGATGAAATTATGAGGATTGTCCGTCTCTCCGCGATAAATACGGACTATATAGCTTTCCATATTTACCTTAATTGCCATATCCGGGCCCTCCCCGCCATCATAAAGGATATAATGGAGAGGAAGGCAACGACAGGGTCCCCCCTAATAGTTTTACAGGTGATATTTTTATAACATACGACCGGTCCATATAAATCACATATTCCGATGTAAAGGAATCTTTCCGCTAATAACGACTACCTGCCGACCAATGCCGAATCTTCCAGCCTGACTAAAAGGACCTCGGCAACGATTCCCTTCCCGTTATTATTTGCTTTAACAATCCTCTTTATTTCGTAGCTTTTCCCGCAGAGGGTTTTCCCCACTTCTTCCGCCTTCAATGCGGAAAAAGCTTTTTCCGTGCTCTGCCATGTCACGGGTCCGATAGTTACAGGTTCCCCGCCGCAGTATCCAGCGACTATTGCGGTGACGGTCCCGGTCCCGGCGTCAAAAGTTGCCGCCAACCTGCCTGAAATTACCGATCCGGATGAATCTGCATATGTTGCATAACCTGCAAACATCACTACAGCTATGAGCGCTGCGACAAAGACCATTGTTCTGGACATAAATCTTTTCGACATAAAGCACCTCACTTTTAAAGCATCTGTTTTTACTGATTTCATCCTTCCCCTGTCAGGTTTCAGGTCCTGATGTCCCTTTTCCTTCACCCCCCCTTATGCGGATATTATCGACAAGACAAACTACGGCATACTTTTTGATACCAAAAACGACATCTTTTCTACCTGTGATTATTTTTATAACATACGGCAAGTCACAGATCGGTCACATATTGAATATCGTTATATTGACCCGAAAAATGCAATTAAACAGTCAGAGAAACTGCGGATGTCTAAAATATATTTATTTCGGACATTTGCAGTTTTTGGGTTAAATAAGTGCCTTGTAAACCGCTTCCGTTTCAGGTGAAGGTTGAATACCGAGGACTGTCGAAAGAATTTCCCGGCAACGTTTATAAACGGTTATCGCCTCCGCCCTCTTTCCCGTCTGCTGGTAACACTTCATAATATTCCGGTAAAATTCCTCGGTCAGGTCATCCGTTTCGAGTCCCTTCTGATAGCATTCAACGGCCTTTTCGAACTCACCGGCCTGCTCCCAGTAGAACCCCATCCTTTTGATATTTCGCAGAAATTTGCTTCTCAGGCGTTCACGGATGGAAAGAGTCCAGGGCTCATTACTGTCTGAAAGGAACGGCCCCTTATATATATTGATGCCTTTCTCAATTAATCTGACCGCATAAGACAATTCATCAACCGTCATATCATGTTTCCATAGTCTGTCCGTTTTCCCGAGCATCCTCTCAAAGGCCCAGACATCCACCCAGCAGTATCGCGCGTCAAGGACGGCTTTCCCTTCCGCAAACCGGATGGACTGTTCAAATCCCAACAACCGGCGGAGGCGGGACAGCGTTGTAGTGAAGGCGCTGTGCGCCGCATCTCCTTCCGCGTCGGGCCAGAGGATATCCGTCAATTTTTCTTCCGTGACTTCTCTTCCTCCCAGGGCTATCAGAGCCTTGAGCATAGTTAGAGGCTTATACCGAACTTTGCCCTCAAATAAGAGCAGTTGTTCGCCCTTCATTATATCGAACCGTCCGAGTGTGAATATCCTTAATCGCCAGGGCCACTTTTCACACTCGACCGGAGGAGATTCGGGCACAAGATTTCTTTTACTGATAAGGTTCCGCACATATTCCACTTCTATCCCGGCCTCGAGCGCTTTTATGCAAAGGGCTGTCATCACCGGCGGCGTCCAGAGGTATGTATTGAAATAGCCCTGCTCTCTGCCGAGGGTCATCGCCTTTTTAAGGTGTTCAAGGGCTGATTTCTCATCAGCGTGGTCAAGGGCTTTATATGTTTCGCCGAGCAGGCACATAAATTCCGTGATTTTATTTTTTGTATGTTCTCCTATCCTGCGGGCCTTTTCAAGAAAATCTTCAGAGGCCTTCTTATGTCCGGTCTCATGCATAATGTAAGATTTCGCAAGCAGGCACATGGCTTCCGTATGGGGCATACCTACGTCGCTGCTATACTTTAAACTAAATTCCGAGTGGACCGATGCCGTGTTCGTATCTCCGAGAAGGATAGACTCCCATGTTTTCAGAAAATGGTAAAAAGCCTTCTCCCAAGTCCTCATCCCGTTTAAACAAGGAAGCATCCGGTCAAGGAATTCCGCCGCCCTTTCCAATTTTCCCGAACTCAGGGATAAGGCCGCGCCATGTCCTAAAAACACATAATCCATATAATGGATACCCGTTTGGGACGCCAGTTCAAGCCCTTCCGTTACAGCCTGAAAGCTGTCTTCAAACTGCGCGGAGATCCAGAAATAAAAAGCCTCGTTATTTTTCAGGATGATAGAAGCAAGCGGAGCAATATCCGCCGACTTGACTATATTGCGGAAGGAGTTAAGCAGAAGCGAGGCTTTTGCAAGGTTTCCGGAAAAAATATGGTGGCATAGCAATTTATTAAATATCTGTGTTTTTGTGTACATATCCCGGCAGTCCTGGGAAAGAACAAGCGCACGGTCCTCCCATCTTTCAAAATCCGGATGTTGGGGCTGTCTCAGGTAGAAGGCACTGAGCATACTGCTCACAACTCTTGATTCTATCTCAATTGATGGAAATCCATTATATTCGCTCAACAGTTCATAGAGTCGTTCAATCCACACATCAAAGGGCTTAAACGTCTTCATACTGAAATGAACCGAATCAAATACGCCTGATATCGACAAGAATAATCCTCCCGGATCTTTCAGGGGCGTAAACAGATTAAACGCCTTTTCAAAAAACATATAACTCGCGCCGGGGTTGAACGGCATACGGCAGGCGCCGAGCCAATACGGGAGCCATGGATTGCGGTCAATGATAGCGTCCGGAAGTAACCTGATCCAGGCTTCAAGGGTCCGTCCCCTTCCCTGGGACATCATTTCGCGGGCATTTGTTATAACGAGACGCTGCAGTTCGGGCCAGGCCCCGGACTTGCCGAAAAGCTCTACGGCTTCTTTGATATATCCGCTGCTTTCGAGGATGGCCGCTGCCTCTCGCTGTATACCTGAAATCTCGTCGGAACCGACGTTTTTTTCAGCTTGCGCAAACAGAAATTCCCGGAACATGGGGTGATACTGAAAAACCTCTGTCTGCGAAGTATACCGGTTGGTAAAATAGTTTTTCCGGTTGAGTTCGGATAAGATAGCGCCTGCGCCGGGATTACCGGTAAGCGCTTCAGCCATCGGAACTGTAATGAGCGGGAAATATGCAGTCTTAAGGAGAAACTCCCGTTCTTTCATATCGGTTTTACTGAATATTTCCTGTGCAAAATAGGAGAAGACCTCTTCTGGCAGATATTTGCTCAGAAATATGGGTTCGATATTTTTTGTTTTCATACTTTCCAACAAGAGAACAAGCCCTGCAGGCCAGCCGTCAAACCTGTTGTGAACTTTTTCCAAAATATCATCGGACAATTTCCTGTCACCGGAGAGCCGGACAAATCTTTTAGACTCGTTGATATTAAATTTCAGATCATTCCACCCGATGATATCCATATGTGCTTTTGCCCTTAAACCGGTAAAAGCCTCCGGAGGTCCGCTACGGCTGATAATAATGATATTCACTCCGTCCGATGCTTCAGGGATTCCTCCACAAAGTGTCTCATGGAATGGAGAGTCCGCGGGAACTTCCTGATAGTCGTCTAAAACGAGGAGAAAAGGGGAATGAAAACGGCTGTAAAAGCTTTCAAAATAACGCCTCGAAAATGCGGGGATCCCGTGAAGGTATTCAGGCGTCAGAAGCGGCAGGGACTTTCTCTGATGCGGCGCAGCCGTTTTAGCCGCAATGCTCATATAATAGAAAAAACTTGCGATATCCGCATCTCCCGCGTCCAACTGATACCATATGTTGGGCAATTGAAATGCCTCTATATAACTTGCAACAAGAATTGTTTTCCCGCTTCCCGGCGGGCCCGTAACCCAGATAACCTGCTTGTCCCTTTTGCTGTCAAGCAGATTGAACAGCCTTTTTCGTGAAAAAACCTTTGCAAGCGTCGGCCTTTTAATCTTTGCTATCGTCCGGTTTATTTTCATTCAACCCGATTTAAGCACGGTATGATCAAGAAACTCACTAACGGAATTAATGTTCATGTTTTGTCCGAGGATGCAGACGGTCACATAAGCGCCCTTGGGGACCATTGCGGCAAACTTTATTCCCTTCATCGGAAGGAGAAATAAATGTACGGAGTTTCCGAAGATCTCCGAGACGGTATGGCCTTCAATATCTATCTCGGCAATCGCAGCGGTAACGGTTTCAGGCCGTTTATATCCGAAGCCCATCTCTTCAAATATCTTCGACGTATTGCTTTTGACGCCGATTGCTCCGACAATAAGTTCGGGCTCCGATATTTTCTCGTCTTTTGAAAATAGAACGGGTCTGCCGTTTTTATATTCGATCCGGTCTATTTTTAAAGGGACATGAACAGCCCCTTCCCGAACTGCCGCGTTGAGCAGAAAATTGTCAAAGCTTTCCTTGTCTTTTCCAGTGGTCCCTTTAGGTCCCCCGCCCCTGTATATAGTAGCAATGGTCCTCTCAAAGGTAGGCGTTTCTATGAGAACTTTTCCATGAGCAGTATAGAGCTTGTATGAATTAATACCTCTCTGGACGAGTGACTCAGGCAGGATAATCCCTTCAACGGCAAGGTTCTGAACAAGAAGTTCGGAGATAACCCCGCCGCATCTGTTACACCCGGCAGGGCCGTCCCTCGTGAAATCTTTAGGCTCGTAAATAGTGACATTGATGTCCTTTCCCATCATCTTTGCCATCTTAAGCGCAAAGATGCTGAAAAAAGAACCGGTAGGACCTCCCCCGATAACGGCAATACGTGATCCGTCTTCCAAAGAGAAGGGATCAGCCATAAAAACTCCCCCATTTCCCCTGTTTTATCTTATGTTTTAAAAATAATGAATGGTCATTACATTTGTCAAGGCAGAAATAAGCAGTTGCCATAGCCTTGACCTTAATCTTAGTCTTAGGGATTTCTTATCGGTTTAAAGATAGAAACCGACAATGGCGGAAGAGTGATGTTGATGGAATAGCGACGTCCGTGCCAGGGTTGAATCTCCGAGTTGGTCCCTCCTCCGTTACCCGTATTGCTCCCCCAGTATATGGTTGAATCGCTGTTCATTATCTCTCTGTAATAGCAATGCGCGGGGACCCCGAGACGGTAACTTTTTCTTGGAACAGGCGTGAAATTGCAGACGATGACAAGATGATCATCCGGGTCTTTAGCCTTTCTTATAAAAGAGATTATGCTGTCGTCGGCGTCACGGAAATCTATCCATTCAAAGCCCTGATAGTTGTAATCCACCTCGTAGAGGGCGGGTTCGGATTGATAGATAAAGTTCAAATCCATGACATATTTTTGAAGGGACCGGTGAGGGGTATAGCGCAGGAGATGCCAGTCAAGGCTTCTTTCATGGCTCCACTCGTCCCACTGGCCGAATTCGCCGCCCATAAACAGGAGCTTTTTGCCGGGATGGGTATACATAAATCCGTAGAGGGTCCTGAGGTTTGCAAATTTCCGCCACATATCTCCGGGCATCTTGTTCAGCATCGAGCGTTTCTCATGGACAACCTCGTCATGCGAAAGCACAAGGACAAAATTTTCAGAAAATGCATAGAGGAGACTGAACGTAAGATGATTGTGATGATATTTTCTGTGCACCGGATCTTTAGAGAAATATTCGAGGGTGTCGTTCATCCAGCCCATGTTCCATTTCATGCTGAACCCGAGGCCGCCCAGATAGACGGGTTTTGATACGCCGGGCCATGCGGTTGATTCTTCGGCTATGGTGAGTATGCCGGGATGGTTCTTGTGAGCTATTTCATTAAAGCTTTTAATGAAATCAATGGCCTCAAGATTTTCTCTTCCCCCGAAGATATTAGGGGACCACTCGCCTTCCTTTCTGGAATAATCGAGATAGAGCATTGATGCGACTGCGTCCACCCGCATACCGTCGATATGATATTTCTCAAACCAGAAGAGCGCATTGGAGATCAGAAAATTCCTCACTTCTTTTCGTCCATAGTTGAATATCTTGGTGCCCCAGTCGGGGTGAAATCCCTTGCGGGGGTCTTCATGCTCATAGAGGCATGTGCCGTCGAAAAAACCGAGGCCGTGTCCGTCCGCAGGGAAATGGGCAGGCGCCCAATCGAGGATGACCCCTATATTATTCTGATGACACTGGTCCACAAAATACATAAAATCTTCCGGTTTCCCAAATCTGCTCGTCGGCGCAAAGTAGCCGATCGTCTGGTATCCCCACGAGGCATCAAGAGGATGTTCCGTAACGGGCATGAGTTCGATATGGGTATATCCCATACCCTTAACGTAATGGATTAGTTTGTCGGCCATCTCACGGTATGTAAGATACCTATCGCCTTCCTCCGGCGCCCGCATCCACGAGCCAGGGTGAACTTCATAGATAGCCACAGGCGCTTCAAGCCAGTTTTTCCGGGGCCGTGACTTCATCCAGGCATTGTCATTCCATTGATATCTGTTTATGTCATAAACGATTGAAGCGCTCTTTGGCCGTATTTCCGCATAGAAAGCGTAAGGGTCCGCCTTTTCGGAAAGATGTTTATTGATCTTTGAGAGGATCTCGAACTTGTAAACTTCTCCCTCTCCGAGTCCGGGAATAAAAAGCTCCCACACGCCCGAAGCCCCAAGAATCCGCATAGGATGCCTTCGCGTGTCCCAGTTGTTGAAATTGCCGATGACGCTGACCCTTTTTGCGTTTGGCGCCCAGACGGCAAAAAGGACGCCTTGAATGCCGTTTATTTCCATCGCATGAGCGCCGAGTTTTTCATAGGTTTTATAGTGGCTTCCCTCGCCTATCAGATGGAGATCGAAATCGGACAGCACAGGCAGAAATGAATAGGGATCGTAAAAATCTGAAGTTGTTCCGTCAATCGACTTAATGCTTATACGGTAAAGAAAAATATCTTTTTTGCCGGTACATATCGTTTCAAAAAAACCGGCTTTATGAATTTTCTCCATTTGATACGATTTATTTGCTTTTATATCGACAATCCAGACTGCTTGCGCCTCAGGCAGAAAGGCCCGGACTGCAATCACCTTCTTGCCGTCTTTTTCAATTATATGCATCCCGAGCGTGCTGAAAGGGTCCCAGTGCTTTGCGTTCAGAATAAGCTTAATCTGTTCTTTCAGCTCATTGTCGGACAAATTCTTCTCCCTCCGGGTTTATTTGAAAGGCAGATATGATAAAAAAGCTTTTAAGCGACTCATTAATGCACTATTGTCACTGTTTGATATGCCTTTATCTAAAAGACACATTAGGTTAAAAGCGCCGTCAGGTGAATATGGATTATCTTTTGTCGCATTTAAAAGGTTTATTATCATGTCCGCCTTTCATTTAAAAACATTTGGTAATTTATGCATTTCCCTTAACTTCAAAAAGCATTATATTGCTTGTATCTCTGATCTCCAGATTTTCGATGCCGTTCATCTCAAATTCGTCTTCATATTTCTCGATAAAAGGCGCTTCCTTTGAGATGAGATCATCCGGTGTCATTGAAAATACGTTGGCCTCGCCATATTTTCTTATCATATCCCGCCTTGCCAGCCTGTGTATTAATTCATCCCAGAAGGTGTAATTATCATATTCTTCTCTGAAGTCTTCTATTTCCGTATCGGCTTCAAATTCCCTGGTTGGAAAATATTCATCAATTGTTTTGTCATACTCGATGTATTGCTCCATACCGAAATCCTCAAAATAGGAAAAAATATACTGTTCAAGTTCCTCATATTTCCCAACGATATCATTTGTGCGATGCGAATTAATAAACCAGTTTCCCAGATAAACCAGTTTAATAAGTTCTTCATACTGCTTTTTGGAAAAATTAATTTTCATGCTCCCTTCAAGCCTCCTTGTCTAATTATGTAATCATTCAGTTACAGGTGTTTAAATCCTCCCCTTTACAAGGGGAGGTTGGAGGGGTTTTGATAAGACATAATAAAACCTCCCCTTCCCCTCCTTGCCAAGGAGGGGATTCTTTGAACACTGCTACCCGTAACTGAATCGTTACATAATTATACGTTTTTCAAAGACAAACATAAAATGAATTAGTACCACAACATAGCTTCAAATTCGGTGGTTGGTACATTAAGTGATATATAGCCCCTCCAGGGACAGCGTTCTATTTCTTCGCCGTTTTTTAAAACCGAGATAAACAGATTCAATTCATCCTTTTCCTTAGCGCCGAGATCACCGAAGGGGACGCCTATTTCAAAGATGTCCCGGATCTCAATGTCGGTGATTTTCTTTATCGGTTTCCAGTCGTCCCCGGTCTTTTCAAACAATTCAGCGCTCACGATAGGTTTTATTGTAACAACTATCTTCTTCTGCATGGGATTAATCACATGAACGGCAATTTTCGTATGCTCAGGCAGTTCGGAGAAGGGCACTGCCGGGTCTAATCTTACAAAAAGGCTATCTTCATTAAAGCCGTAAAAAAGCGTTGACAGAATGCTCTCCGATTTATGCATGCTCCCGCCGGCTTTTTTGATGTCCAGTTGAGCGCCCTGATACCATTCATAATAGCTTGTCACCAAACCGTCAATCCTGGGATGGATAAAGCCTCTTATGGCAACGGAAGGAGAAATCCTCCTGTCTTCTCTCAGCACGGGCACATACAGGTGCGACGGTATTTCTTTGCCTATTTCCTGATATACCTTCATAAGATTAAATCTGAAAAGTTCATCAAAATCTTTCTGCGTATCCGTGGCATGATCGTCTCCATACCACCAGTTCCAGTCGCTCCCCTCTGCAACATATACGGCTTTCCAGGCCGCTGAAAGGTCTTTTTCAGGGTTCATCTTCTGATACAGCACAAGTTCATCCCTTGCCCCGGAGAGATAGTCCCAGGCCGTATTGTCTTCTTCGTGGCCGATCCATACGGCATAGTTTGCGTAGATCCAGGAACCTGCATGAAGTCTGCCAAGCGGCTCTCCTTTGTCGTGCGCGTTCAGATATTCGGATACGGTCACGGTCTTCAGCCGTTTTTCGTTTGAAAGGCCTTCATATAAATACCGCAGAAAGTCCTGGCCGTCATTCCTGTAATATTCCCATGCATTCTCGCCATCGAGGATAATGGATAAAAGATGCGGACCGCTTTTTGGAAGGGAGTTTCTTATATTAATAAGCTTATTGATGAGATCATCAGCCGCATGTTTCGGGTCCCATTTGGAATATACAAAGCCTATGAGGTCGGACAGGGAATGGTCTCTGAAGATCATAGATACATCCTCAAACCGATAGGGCCTGTAGAGGGCCATGGGATCGATGATGTTCCTTGACGAATCCCTGAGTTGCCTTCCAAGGGACATTGACAGTATATCTTCATCGGTGCCGAGCCATTGTATGCCTTCTTTAGCCACGATGCGCAATACCTCTTCACTGACTGACCCCTCCGAAGGCCACATGCCGACCGGTCTGTACTGGAAGGTTTTTTCAAAATACTCTATGCCCATCCTGATCTGCTTTTCGGCGTCTTCAGGGTGTGAAAACCGTTTATGCGGAAGCCTGATATCAGGCAGGGCAACCCTTGCAGAGTTAGTATCGCAGAGCAAAGGTAGAATAGGATGGTAAAAGGGAGATACGGAAAGCTCTATCTGACCATTGCTTACTACCTCACGGTACCTCGGGATTATCTCTTTCAGGATTGCAAGCTGTTTTGTAATAAGTATTTGCTTTTCTTCTTCGGTAAAGTCCCGGCCTTTTTCAACAAGTCCTTTCAGAAAAGGGTCCTTCCTTCTGAACAAAGGGTCTACCCAACAAAGATTGAACAAAACCTGCAAGTCGAGAAAATCGTTATTGGTAAAATAGGTTGCCATGCGGCTGATATCGCTTCTGATAACATGCAATCCCCTTTTTGCCAGCAGTTCGTAATATCTCGGGAAAGGTCTTATCATATTGTCCCAGTTGGCGAGGAAGAAATTCTCAAGGATAAAGAGCTTGTCTGCCGGTCCAAGTTCGGAGGCGTTCTTTAAAGATAGGGTCAGATATTGATCTTTTGCATTATTTTCGGTATAGTCCGTCAGTTGTTCGAGCAGCGAAGGGGTAAAATTAAAGACCTGTTTTATGTCGGGGAAATCCGTTAGATTTTCAAGCATATCAAGGTAATCCTTGGTGCCGTGAAGCCTTACCCATGGTAGTCTGTAGTCGCCTTTTGCAGGATCTTTGTAGTACGGCTGGTGCATATGCCAGAGGAAGCAGATATAAAGCGGGTTATCTGTCATACTGGAAGATGTATTCGTCGGGTTTTGCTAAACCAAATTCCTCCCGTGCGTATTTCTCTTTAAAATAGGGTTCTTCCTTGAGCAGCTTTATCTGTGACCTGATCTGCAGGTTCTCCTGTTCCATCTTTTGCACCTGCGCTTCAAGGCGCGTTTTTTTTGTGTAAAGCTCCCTGTATTTTAAGAGACCCATATCTGTAAAGATTGAACTAATGAGAAGATAGATAAAACTGAGGAAAATAACGGTGTAGAATATCAGCCTCCTTATCTTTATCTCGGAGGCCACCTGTTTTCTCAAAAGATTAGTGCTTTCCGTCATACCATTACATTATATAATGCTTTTAATCTTCTGTACAGTGCTTAAAGATACTTCTTCACGGTTTCTTCAACCCTGTTTATATCAACAGGCTCATCTTTCAGCTCTGCCCGGTTTGCAATACTTCCGGGGGTCAACTCTAAAAATATCCTGAAACTCCCGGTGCTCATTTTTTGATTGCAATAACCGGTTGTCTGTTTTTTCGCCGGCGATCATTTTTGGGGTATGTGAATAGCTCTGCCGAACACATCTTCGGAGGCTTCCATCAATGCTTCCGGCAGTGTGGGGTGTGCGTGAATCGTTTCTCCGATATCCTTTGTTTTGAGCCCCATTCTTACCGCTAATGCCGCTTCAGCTATAAGATCGGAGGCATGGGGGCCGATAATGTGCACACCCAGGACCCTGTCAGTCGTTGCGTCTGAAACAACCTTGACAAGGCCTTCTATCTCGCCTATTGCATGAGCTTTAGCGAGCGCCCTGAACTGAAAATGTCCCGACCTTACCTTTATCCCTTTTTCTTCAGCCTGGAACTCCCTGAGGCCCACAGAGGCTATTTCGGGAGATGTGAAGATAGCGGAAGGAACTGCATTGTAATCAATCCTGTCAGCTCCGCCCAGGATGTTTGTGACCGCCGTCAACCCTTCCCTTGAAGCGACATGCGCAAGCATGAGACCGCCGACAACGTCGCCTACGGCATAGACGCCCGGGATATTCGTCTCCATCTTTTCGTTTACGATGATTTCACCGCGAACGCCTTTGTTTATACCGATGTCTTCAATCCCAAGCCCTTCGCTGTTGAAGGCCCTTCCGACAGACACCAGTGCCTTTTCAGCAATGATTTCCTTACCGTCAGGGAGGAATGCATGCACACCGTCATCTTTAATTTCAATTCTATCGGCCTTTGTTTTTGTGAGCAACCGTATTTTTTTCTTTTTAAGTTCCCGTTCGAGGATTTCGGAAATCTCGAGGTCTTCAGTAGCAACCGCCCTCGGCAGCGCTTCCAGCATTGTTACTTCAACGCCAAGCTCACTGAAAATACAGGCGAATTCACAGCCTATCACTCCGGCCCCGATGATGAGAATACTCTTCGGGATTTCCGTAAGGCCCAGGGCATGATCGCTTGAGAGTATACGTTTCCCGTCGAAAGGAAAAGCGGGTATCCGTGAGGGTCTTGAGCCTGTTGCAATGATAATGCCGTCGGCCTCTATGGTTTCTCTGCGGCCGTCTTCCGATAGTACGCTCAGTTGTCGCGGGGAGGTAAGCGCGCCTCTTCCCGCTTTAAGCGTAACGCCGCAACTTCTAAAAAGGTTTCTTATCCCTTTTACTTGTGTAGAGACGATCTTGTTTTTTCGCGCAATTATTTTGGCGAGATTCGGTTTTATTTCACCGGACAGCTCAAGGCCGAAGGACTCCAGTTTCCGGGCCTTTGAAAGCAGTTCAGTAGATGCAATAATAGCCTTTGTGGGGATGCAGCCCCAATTAAGACAGTTTCCTCCGACTTCCTGGTCCTCAATTATGGCGACCTGCGCCCCTGACCGGGCAGCCCTGATTGCGGCAACATATCCGCCGGGTCCTGCGCCGAGGATGGCTAATTTCATTTGACCTCTTCTTCAACATACTTTGTATATTCAGAGGCGTCCATCAGATCGTCCGGTTCTGAAGCATCTTCAAGCTCTATAATGGCAATCCAACCTTTTCCGTAGGGATCTTCATTGAGCGTTTCAGGAGATTCCGACAGGTCTTCATTCACTTCCGTAACCTTGCCGCTTACCGGAGCGATGATGGAAGAGGTCGCTTTTGTCGATTCTATTTCACCAATTTCGCTGTTTATCTCAACATCCATGTCAACTTCGGGCAGATCGATATATACGATGTCACCGAGCGCATCCTGGGCATAATCCGTTATGCCGATCGTGGCTTTCCGGCCCGATACCTTGATCCATGTGTGTTCTTTGTGGTATTTGAGATCATCCGGGTTCATTTTTTCCTCCTTTTTAAAATAATGGACACTGATTTCTTATCATAGGTTTTTCTTATTTGTCAAGAAAGTTTATCTGAGAGAGGCCGGTGATGGCGGAAAAGGAATTTGAGACTGCCGTGAGAAGGGCATTTTTACGGGCGGCGGGGCGGCTGCTATATTTCCATGAGTTTCTCTTCTTCTTCCTGAAGAGTTTTGCACTCGATGCACATGGTTGTGACGGGCCTCGCTTCAAGTCTCCTGACATTTATCTCCTGCCCGCACTTGTCGCAGATACCGAATACTCCGTGATCTATTCTGTCCAAAGCTTCCTCGATTTTTTTCAGGAGCTTTTGCTCCCTGCCTTTTAATCTGAGCATGAAATTTCTGTCTATCTCGGCGGTAGCCTGGTCGCCAAGGTCGGGAAATACCGTCTGCCCGGGCAGCTCATTGAGCTCATTGAGAGCTTCCATAGCGCCGACTAACAGTTCTTTTCTCTGCATAACAAGATTTTTCCTGATAGCCTGCATCTTTTTTTCTCTAAGAGACATCTTTGCGGAAGGTTTATTTTTTACCGCTTTATCCTCATTCTTTTTTGTCATAAATTCTCCTGAGTAGATAGAACTAATTAATTACCTTAACAGAAATATCCGGCCTTAGTCAATCAGTTTGGAAAGAATAAAGAATGACGGAAATAATCCGTTAAATGCAAAAAATAATTGCTTGAAATTATTGATAATTTGATAGCTATTTTGAATGATAAACTGTTTGATGATAGATAATATCAATATGATGTATAAAGAGAAAGATGATACATATTATAATAAAATAAAGGTAATTTATCATTAAAGGAGGTTACAGAAAATGAGCGATTATTACAGGGAAGAAGACCTGGAGAGGTTCAAGGAAATTGGAAAACACAGTCCGGAGCTTTTTAAGAAATTTATGGACTGGTACAACTCGGCGCTTGAGCCGGGTTTATTGACCAAGAGGGAAAAGGTATTGATAGGTCTTGCGGTAGCCCACGCAATACAGTGCCCTTACTGTATTGACGCCTACACGCAGTCAACCCTTTCGGAAGGCATGAGCCTTGAGCATATCACCGAGGCCGTACACGTTGCTTCGGCAATAAAGGGCGGCGCGACCCTCATCCATGGTTTGCAGGCGCATAATGCCGCAGAGAAGATATCACTATAGACGATCGCCATGACTGAATTTGACGAAAAGTATCTTCAATGCCGTTCCGGACCGCTCACTGCCCGCGGGATCCAAATTTTGCAGTTAAACCTTGGATATCAATGCAATATGACATGCAAACATTGTCATATTGAAGCGGGACCTCACAGGACCGAACTTATGAGTATAGATGTCATCAATAAAGCGCTGAGCATAGCTGAAGATTATGACGTCGGGATCCTCGACCTGACAGGCGGAGCGCCGGAACTGAACCCGCATATCAGGTATCTTATCCGGGAAGCAGGAAAAATCAACAGGCATATCATTGTGCGGACTAATCTGACGATATTATTTGAAGAAGGGATGGAGGATCTCCCGGAATTCTACAGCGGGCATGAGGTTGAAATAGTTGCTTCGCTTCCCCATTACACAAAAGATACGGTAGATAAGATCAGGGGAATTAGCGCCTTTGAAAAAAGCATTAAGGCCCTTAAACAATTGAATAGCCTTGGATACGGCATAGATCCCGATAAAAAACGGCTTAACCTTGTCTATAACCCGATGGGCGCATTCCTGCCCTCTTCCCAGAAAGAATTGGAAGAGCAATATAAAAAAGAATTGCAATCGGCATTCGGCATACAATTTAACCGGCTCTATACATTTGCCAATATGCCGATAGGCCGTTTCAAAGATTTTCTCATTCGTTCAAATAATCTTAACAAATATATGGACAAGATCAAGAGCGCTTTTAATCCGGATACCCTTGAGGATATTATGTGCAGACGCCTCATAAGTATAGGCTGGGACGGAACTCTCTACGATTGTGATTTCAACCAGATTCTTGGGCTTACCGTCGATATCAACTGTCCCGATCATATCAGGGATTTCGACTACGGGCTGCTTGCCGAAAGAAAGATTATGACCGACAACCACTGTTTCGCATGCACGGCGGGGCAGGGTTCAACCTGAATAGGCGCAATAACTTAGCAGGCAGTCTGCCTGCGGCAATCATTTAAAGCATTTCCACTTAGCCCGGATTATTCATAAAATCGGCAACACTAACCGAGGATAGAGTATTTGAGCGGTTTTTTTTGCCGATAGTCAAATACGGTATATGAAAATAAAGAGGCAAAAGCCTCGCAGGGAGGAACGACCGAGAATGAGCGCAAATACTCTATCCTCGGTTCAATCAGAATAATTTTATGAATAATCCGTGTTAGGCATTTCAAAAAAGCGCAAATGATCACGCCTTTAACTATAGATATAATCTATTGTACTTATATAGTATAACTATGGAATAATTATTTTGAGGGGTAACGGGGCTGGGCCCCGCCTGGTCTGCAAAACCAGTGGATGCTCTGCACAAGAAGCTATGGTGGGTTCGATTCCCACTACCCCTCTCCATATTTTACTTTTTTTTATTTTCATTTTTCATGGAAAACTTAAAAAACTTCTTCAGCACAAAATCCGAAATGGCGGTGAAAGAATTCAAAGATACCATTCCCACAAACAGAAAGTATGCCATCCATTTTCTTGAATACCTTGATTCAAATAAGATTACAAAGAGAATCGGAGATGTGAGGCAATTCCAAATTGAGAGATGCCCGGAATAATGCGGGATTGATCTGTTGTCATGAAGTGAATTTTAAAAATGACGAAAGCTCTCTTGAAAACGATTGCACCTGTTTTTCATCTTCAAGCGAGAATAATTCGAGAGATGACTTATTCCCCTGCAGAATAATTGAATAGACGATATTGATATAGCCTTCCTCGACAGGCGCCGCTTTTTCCACCAGCCGGACTGAATTAAAACCAAGCAGAGAATAGGTTTTGGTCTGAGACAGAAAAAATACCTTATGTGTCTTTTTTACCGTAGCTTCTCTTCGGTCTATTTTTATTGTTGTCCTTTCCGTAGATACGAACAATGCGCCAATAAAGAAGAGTATTATCACTGAAAATTGGAAAGGTGTTTTTCCGATATCCCAATGCGTGACAATCAGCATCAGCGATAAAGCGGCGAACAACAATACGGGAATCCAGGCGGTATTTTTACCGGAATCATCACGGTATACCCAAATATTTTCGTCAGCCTTATTTAAGTTTGACACGGAAAAATAATCTGCGGCGTTAATTTCGAAGTTGCACCCCGTATTCATTTAATATCTCTTTAACCTGATGATAAATTATCATATGTGGCGGGAGCGCAAGTCCAATATTAAATGTCTATGGATATGTCTTTATCCATAGCTTATATCTATTGCAGGCGATAATCAAAAGTGCCCCGGCAAGGAACGCATTCTAAAGCCCACCAAGAGGTGCAGACTTCGAATAATAATCTTGAGTGGAAACCGCACACAAACGAGAGAACACATATATTGACTATACATCCATATGGCTGTATACTAAACCAATGAAATTTATCATCAATTACTGGCGGAATCCATCAGGAAAAGCGCCCATAGAGAAATACATTGATGACATAGACAACATTGAGGGGGGCAGAAAAATGAAAAGTGATCTTGATAAACATATTGAGCGGCAACTGAAAGACAAGGAATTTAGAATCTACTTCGATAAGGCTGAAACTAAGAGAATACTTGCTCAGGAAATAGCCCTTTTGAGAAAGGCTCAGCATATCTCGCAAGCACAGCTCGCGAAGGAGATTAAGACATCCCAGCAGGTAATTTCAAGGCTGGAAAGTCCCCGGGATAAGCGTATGCCATCACTTGAGTTGCTCGATCGGGTGGCAAGGGCTCTTAACAGAAAGCTAATCATTTCTTTGC
>Ga0265292_1000757_pt1 | contig 37299 bp, 35 predicted proteins | sample Munlanlewell296A_FD_189080 | JGI IMG/M metagenome (GOLD analysis project Ga0265292, IMG submission 189080) | Leachate microbial communities from a municipal landfill in Southern Ontario, Canada - Leachate well 296A | ecosystem: Engineered > Solid waste > Landfill > Unclassified | place: Canada... | reverse complement strand
TTTTTCCTTTTTCAAAACATCAAAATTTTTGCTTTTACTTCCCATGATAGGGGTAGCGATGGTCACTGTCTCAACACTTTTTCCGTTTATTGTGGGGAAATATGTATGGTTTCGGAGTTTGGTATTTTTAGCACTCATTTTCTTTCTCATTGGACTTTTATTTGAAGACAACGAGGAAACAATGTGGAAACGATGTATGAGTATGTTTCGGCGTCCACTCACGATTGCGGTGAGTATTTTTGTCGTTATATTCCTTCTTGCGGGATTTTTTGGTGTTGATCCGATGAATTCCTTTTGGTCAAACTTTGAGCGTGGCGAAGGCGGACTACAAATACTTGGGTTTTATATTTATTTTCTTTTACTTATAACACTATTCAAAGAAGAAAAAGACTGGTTTCGTTTGTTTCAATGGGGGATTGTGGGGGGGCTCCTCATGTCTCTCTACGGACTTTTTGCGGCGATGGGAGTTAGTAATTTTATAGGAGCAAAGTTTGGTCCAGGATTTCGATTTCAAGGGTCAATAGGGAATCCGGCATATGTGGCGACCTACGCGATTTTTCTCATGTTTTATGTCACATATCTTTTTATAAAAAAATATAACGCAAAAATTAAATCTGCGGGAGGAATGGTTATGGGTATATTATTCCTCATTTTTCTTATTGTGTTTTTTGCTGCGGCAACACGCGGAGGATTTGTGGGACTTGGAGTTTCACTCATAGGATTTCTCGCATATGTTGGATTTACAAGTAAAAAATGGCGAAAAAAATTTATTATTGCTACAATCGCTCTTATTGTTATTTTTGGAGGAATTATAGGGGTGAGTAATTCTCCACTTGCAAAAGACCTTCCCGGATCACGTCTTTTTGATCTTTCGGTGCGTGCCCAAACATTTGAACACCGGACGATTATGTGGAAAATTGCATGGGATGGATTTAAGGAACGTCCACTTTTAGGGTGGGGTCCAGAAAATTTTCTCCAGATCTTTGACACAAATTTCAACACAAAATATTTTGTTCCCGGTCAGCAATTCGGTGCGTGGTTTGATAGGGCACACAGTATTTACTTCGATTATCTCGCCGAAACCGGAATCCTTGGCTTCTTAAGTTACTTCAGTATTTTTATTGTTTTTTTTATTCTTATCTTCAAAAAATCCGGCCTATTTATTCGTAAGTCTGAGTCTGAGAAGTCTTCTCCTAAGTCACAAGTTACCAGTCACCAACTACTACTTGAGAATGCACTTCTTTTTGCACTACCTCTTTCCTATCTTGTTCAGGGACTTGTGCTTTTTGATGTGTCTATCATTTACCTCAACTTGTTCGTATTCTTTGCATTTGCAACATATCGCTTAGCAAATAGCACAGAGCAAATGGCAAATAGTAAAAGAAAATAAAATTATGTTTAGATTTGAAGAATTAGAAATATGGCGATTGGCAGTTGATTATGGAAAGGGGTGTTATAAGATTGCTGAGAAATTTCCAAAACATGAAACATTTAGTTTAAGTGATCAATTAAGAAGAGCGGCAATTTCTATTTCTAATAATGTTGCAGAGGGTTCAGTTGGTTCTTCGTTAATTTTTAAGAGGTATATAACTATTGCTATAGGATCAATTTTAGAGACAGTTAATATTATAAATTTTGCTTCAGAAATAAATTATGTTAATGCAGATGATAAAAAAGAAATGTATCAAAAAGCCGAACTATTAATAAAGAAAATAAGGAGTTTTAAAAACTCTCTCAACTAACTATTTGCTATTAGCCATAAGCTATTTGCCAAAAATATGAACATATTTTTACGCCAACTCCTCATTATTGTATTAATTATCCTCTCTGTCATCGGTCTCTACTTTGGCGCATATACCCCATGGGTAAAGGCACAAGCGTATATCAATGCTTTGAAAACAGTAAGTGGGGGAAAGGTGCAGTCACTTGGTGATTATATTGGCGCGTATGATAAAGCGGTAAAAATATATTCCCCGATTGGCGATGAAGAAGTAACAAAATTCTTATCGAACGACATTATGAATGTGGTGGTGAAATCGAGTCAGTCGGAAGCGGTATCCCGTGCACTTGTTGATTATGCGGAACCGCTTCTCTTTAAAAATAATGTTCGTCATCTTCTTGTGGGGGGGCAGATGCATTTTGTATTGTGGAAACGATTTCAAAAGGAAGAGGATTATCAAAAAGCGGAGCAGTATTATCTTACTGCGCGCGCAATTGGCCCAAAACTTCCCCCAGTGCTTTATGAACTTTTAAGTCTGTATAAAGAAAAAGGAGAGGTTATAAAAGTAAAAGAAGTGGCACAAACCATTCTTTCCCTTTGGCCGGATGATACTGAAGTTCGCGCATTTCTATCGAGCATCTGATTTCTGTGGTATTGCTTTTGTCGTAGTATTGTAATACATTGTATTACAGAGTCGAACTAAAAATACATATATAAAAAATGAGAGAAATAGTAAATATATCAATGCCAAGGGAACTTCGTCTGGAGATTAAGAAGGAGGTAAAAAGGGGAAATTTTGCTTCACAAAGCGAGTTTATTAGACATCTTATAAGAACATGGAAAGAAGAACGTCTTTTTCGTGATGTAGAGGCGAGTAGAAAAGAGATAAAAACCGGAAAAATAAGTACATTGAGGTCTTTGAAAGATTTACGGTAATTTTTTTGTATGGATATTTTTTATACTTCGAGGTTCAAGCGTTCGTATAAAAAATTATCAGAAACGGTGAAAATTAATGCTGAGAAAAAGGAAAAGATATTTAGACAAGATCCTTTTGATAAACTTTTAAAAACACATAAACTCCACGGAAAATTGGATGGTGTATATGCATTTTCAATTGATCCAAAAATTCGCATTATATTTGAATTTAATAAAGATAAAAATGAAATATTCTTTTTAGCGATAGGTGACCACGATATTTATGAATAATTTATGATAAGAAAAAATTTTTTCATATATCTTTTTATTGCGATTTTTGTCGAATGATATTATAATTGAAGCTTGCACATTTTTCTCTAGTTTATAAAAAAATAAGACAATAAAAAACTATGTTTTATGAAAAATATTGGGATAAACAAGAAGGTCACTTGAGCGACTTTTCTTTAAAATGGCCAATGTTATCCAAATATATCCCCACCACAGACGGGGTATCCATACTTGATTTTGGGTGTGGAAATGGAGAAATAATTGGTGAGATGAAAAAAATAAATCTAACCGCACAGTTTACTGGGCTTGACGTTTCTCATACTGCGCTTCAAGAAGCAAAGAAGAAAAATTCTCAAGATTCATTTTTCCAGATAAGCGACGGAGGAGAATTTCCAATTCCAGATAATTCAATTAACTTCGTTTTTTCTTCGGAAGTAATTGAGCATGTCTATGATACAGAAAATGCGGTAAAGGAGATTTCGAGAGTATTAAGGCCTGGAGGAGTTGTATTAATGACCACCCCGTTTCATGGATTTCTAAAAAATTTAAGTATTACATTGTTAAACTTTGACAAGCACTTTAATCCAACCGGTTCACATGTAAGATTTTTCTCAAAAAAGACGCTTTCTGCATTATTTCTGAAATTTGATCTCACGCCAAAAAAATATGAGTATTATGGCCGATGTTACCCATTTTCGCACTCAATTGTGGTGATCGCAGAAAAGAATGAAAAAAAGTAGACAAAGAGTGGAAATCAACAATTAGCGTGGCATAATTACTAGTTACTGATTATGTCCCCTTAGGACATCTCCCGCAGGGAGACAGGTTACTTGTTACTAGACCACACTCATCTTTTGCAAATGAGAGCCAATTTTTACCCCGTTAGAAGCAGAACGCCCAGTGGCTTGCCGCGGGGATGAATGCCGATCAGTTTTGGCGAACACGGGGTTTAATGTCCTATGTGAGCTTCTAACGGGGTTTACATTTCAGGTTGTTAAAAACACGATTGGTACAGTTATTGCTCCACGTGCAACAACTGTACCAATTATAGAAATGAGTAAATTTTAAAATTTGAAATTTTTGTTTGCTAGTGGATAATTTTGAGTTTTTCCGCCCAAGGTGGATCCCTGCCCGCCACCTGCCTGTCCTGCCTACCGGCAGGCAGGCGGTAGGCAAGGCAGGCGTGGTTAGTTTTTCCGCCTTTGGCGGAGAGATCTTTATTCACCACCCGATGCGGTTAGTTTTTATCCTGTCTGACTTTATACTTTTCACTTATCGTTTTATACTTAGTTCATGTGTGGCATTAGCGGAATTGTATCGTTCGAGAAAAAAGAACAGAGGGAAATTGAGCAATCCATTGAAAAAATGGATGAGTGTCAGGCATCGCGTGGACCCGATGATCGGGGGATGTTTTTATTTTCGCGGGGAGGGTTTGGTCACAGAAGACTCTCAATTATTGATCTTTCAAGAGATGGCCATCAGCCGATGGAGTGGAGAAATATAAATAGGGGGAAGATTGTCATTACATTTAATGGTGAGATATATAATTTTCAAGAGATAAAAAAAGAATTAGAAAAGCTTGGGGTGTTATTTCAAACCCACTCAGATACAGAAGTAATTCTTGCGGGATATGAGAAGTGGGGAATTGAAATAATACAAAAACTTCGGGGGATGTTTGCGTTTGGATTGTGGGATGAAGAAAAACAAAAACTCTTTCTCGTGCGTGATCGATATGGAATAAAACCGTTGTATTATTACCTTAGTAAAGAAAAAATTGTGTTTGCATCGACAGTGAAAGCGATTGAAAAAAGCGATGAAATTCGAGTGGAAAAAAATCAAGATGCGCTCATTGGCTTTTTGCTTTTTGGATCTGTTCCGCTTCCTTATACAACACTGAAAAACGTATTTGCGGTTCCCGCAGGTCATTATATTGAAATTGACGCATTGGGGAACAAAAAAATTGTGCAGTATTATAATTCACTTGATTTCTATTTACATAAAAATTCTGATTCAAATCGTGCAGTTATTTCCCAAAAAATAAAAGAGCTTCTTAAAGATGCGGTGCGCGGGCACTTAATCAGTGACGCCCCCATTGGCGTATTTTTGAGTGGAGGATTGGATTCCTCTGCTCTTGCCGCACTTGCTAGTAACGAATTGAATCAGAGCCCGATTGGTCAGTATACATCCGCGTTTGATCCGCATAAATCTGCTGATATCCGCATTAATCCGCGTCTAACAACACTCTCGGTTCATTTTGAGGAAGAAGAATTTTCTGAGAAAAAATATCAAGATATGGTGGCAAAAAAGATTGGAAGCGCGCACAGAGAAATTCTCGTCACAAAAGAAAGTTTTTATAAAACACTCGATGAATTTTGGGAATCAATGGATCAGCCGAGTATTGATGGGATAAATTCATATATGATTTCTGAGGCCGCAAAACAGGCAGGATTGAAAGTGGTGCTTTCGGGATTGGGGAGTGATGAGATATTTCTCGGATATGCAAATTTTAGAAAAGCAAAATTTATTCGAAAAATACAATTATTGCCGAAAATAATAAAACTACCTTTGTTGTTTTTTGGATCAATATTGGGAGGAAAATATAGAAGACTTTCATATCTTCGTTCAAAAAATATTCTAGAATTTTATCTTTCTTTCCGTGGCGTTTTTCTTCCACATGAAGTCGCAAAAATTTTAGGTATTTCTGAAAGAGATGTATGGAATTTTATCAAAAAACTAGAAGAGTCATTAGATATTAGTAATTTGAAATTAAAAAATTTGTCCGCCGCGGACATGCTCTCCTATCTCGAGCTCACACTCTATATGCAGAATCAATTATTGAAAGATACCGACGCGATGTCGATGGCACACTCAGTTGAAGTTCGCGTTCCGTTTCTTGACCATCTGCTTGTTGAATATGTCACCTCTCTTTCCGTAGAATTAAAACTTTCCCTATCGAAGTCGGACTTCAATAGATTGAACAAGCCGTTGTTGGTTGATGCCATTTCGGATATTATCCCAGAAGAAGTGTATAACCGAAAGAAGATGGGCTTCACATTTCCACTTCAAAAATGGCTCACAGGACGGTTACTCGTTACTGATTATGTCTCTTCTAGACATCTCCCGCAGGGAGATAAATTACCAGCTACTAAGTTTCACTGGTCACAAAATTGGGCGATAGAAGTGTTAAAGAAATTTTCTTAGGATATTGCCTATTTTTGCCAATACGGGGATACTCTTACTATATGCACATACGAAGAAAGAGGGGTAATTTTTCTCGTATTTTCCGATTCCTCGATATATCTGTGCGGGGAATATTACTTGATTTAGACAACACTCTCTATTATTACGATATTTGCCACACAAAGGGGCTAAGGGTGGCCGCGCGCTATATCCAGAAGAAGACAGGAATGTCATTTATTGAGTTTAAGAGACGATATGAGGTAGCCCGCAAAAAAACCAAGGGTATGCTTGGTGAGGTTGCCGCAACACATTCACGGCTTCTTTATTTTCAGCACTTTCTTGAAGATTATTATGGTAAGACAAAATTCCGCGAATCCCTGAAAATGGAGACGCTTTATTGGAATGATTTTTTCCTTCATATGAAACTTCGCCCCAATGCGGAAGATTTTTTGCATCAATGCAAAAAATCTGGCATACGTGTGTGTATAGTTACCGATTTAACCACTCGCATTCAAATGGAAAAAATAAAGTATCTTGGAATTGCGGAATATATAGATTTTATTGTTTCTTCGGAAGAGGTGGGAGAAGAAAAACCAAATAAGAAGATATATCTCATAGCGCTAAAAAAACTTGGGTTAAAAAATAAGGATGTACTTTTAGTGGGAGATGATGATACGCGTGATGTGTGGGGGGCAAAAGCTGTCGGAATCCGCGCAATAAATATAAACGCCTTTTTATGATATCTGATTTTTTTCTCAAATATTTTTATGATAAGCGGAAGAACTTTAAAGTTCCGATTTTAAAATCATGGATTTTCTGGGGTGTGCTCGGGGTAAAAGTTATTGCTTCATTTTTGTTTACCTCTCCCGATTCATTACCTCTTTTTGCAGAGTTTGTAAGCCGTTTTATCAATTCGGGTTTTGGAAATCCATATAACTTCTTTTTTCATGCGGGAGTCACCAATATTTTTCCTTATCCAAGCGGAATGCTATTGATTCTTTCGGTACCGTGGCTTGTGGCAAGCACGCTTTTTTCGTGGTGGCCGGCTGTTCTCTCTCCTGTGCACCTCTTTACTCTTCGGCTTCCGCTGCTTCTCGCGGACATAGCAATATTTCTCGTGCTTGCGCGATGGCTCAAAAACAAGCAAGATGCGGTTCTGAAATATTATTGGTGTTCCCCCATACTTTTCTATATCAGTTACGTTCATGGGCAGCTTGATGCGGTTCCCATTGCCCTTCTCTTTATTTCTCTTTATTTTCTTTTCAAGGAGCGATTTTATCTTGCATCAATGTTTCTCGGATTTGCCATCGCGACAAAAGTGGGTATTTTCATTGCCCTCCCATTTATTATTTCTTATTTGGTATTAAAAAAAATGAAAGTACGGCAAATTTTTCTTCTCTTTTTCATACCGATTTTTATCTTTATTTTCTTTAATTTTCCGTATCTTTTTTCCGCCGGTTTTCAGAATCTCGTATTGACGACATCCCAGAGCGTGAAAATCTTTGATTTTAAGATTAATTTCGGGGGTGATTTTGTTATTTATCTTGTGCCGTTTGCATATCTACTTTTATTTGCAAAGAGCCTGACATACAAAACATATAATCGCGATATTTTTCTCATGTTTCTCGGGTTTGGATTCGGAATACTCACATTTTTTATCTCTCCCATGCAGGGGTGGTATTTTTGGGTTGTTCCGTTTTTCGTATATTTTTACATAAAACAGGGAAATGCTCCGGTGTTCAGTTGGGTGGCGCTTAATATACTTTACTTCCTCTACTTCCTGTTTGTTCCGAACTCCGATATGTTTCAGATATTTGCTCCGATTTCCTCATATATTGCGAGTTTGCCAAATCTCTACGCCATAGTTTCCGCCCATGGATATAATGCGCCATTATTGGTTAATTCCATTTTCAGTTTTTTACAAGCAACATTACTTCTCACTACGTTTTGGATTTACCGCAAGGGAATAGAAAGCAACATGCATTGCAAAATAAGCTATGAACCGTATCTTATTGGAATATCAGGAGATTCAGGAAGCGGAAAGAGCACCATTGCGCTTTTATTGCAGGATGTTTTTGGCTCAAAAAATACAGCGCTCCTTGAGGGCGACGACATGCATAAATGGGAACGGGGGAATAAGATGTGGAAAAAATTTACCCATCTTGATCCGCGTGCAAATAATCTCCACACCGATCTTGAACAAGCATTTAAACTGAAGGAAGGATCATCTATTTCGCGGAGACACTATGATCATTCCGCTGGCACATTTACTTTACCTAAAAAATTTGAATCAAAGAAAATCATTGTATTTGAGGGATTGCATTCTTTGTTTCTTTCAAAGATGCGCGATATTTTAAACTTAAAAATCTTTCTGAAACCAGATAAACATTTACGTGTTCATTGGAAAATTATCCGTGATATGCGGGATCGCGGACATAGTAAAAAAATGATCCTCGAGGAGGAACAATTGCGTGCGGAAGATTCGGATCAATATATTGGCGCGCAAGAGCGGTATTCAAACATGGTAATTTCACTGAAAAGCGATACAGAACTCGCTGGAAAAATTGGAGATCCGAACGTCGAAATAAATGCACATCTCTCAATTCAATGTGGAAATCATATCAATATGGATCCTCTCCTTTCTGCACTTGCGGAATCAGGGAGAACGGCAAATTTAAATCATTCGTTTTCAGATGAACTTCAGATGGTGGAGCTTTCGGGTGTCATATCTGCTGTGGATATCGATTTTATTGCACATTCACTATTTCCAGAATTATGGGACGTGGTGACCCATGAGCCGAAATGGAGGAATAATTATGAGGGGTTAATCCAATTGTTTGTCTGCTATTATATTTTTGAGCAGCTTAAATTCGAAGAATATGAAAAAGAAATTGCAAAGCCTTATTGAAATTGCAGAACAGATAGGCAGATACCCCGATTTTATACAGGGAGCCGGGGGCAATCTTTCTGTAAAAATCAATGACAAGCAGATGCTCATTAAGGCATCTGGTTTGAGATTTAATGAACTTGGTGGAACACATGAATTTGCGTTGGCGGATTATAAAAAATTATGTTTGCGGTATGGCGGAAAGAAAAGTTTTTTCAATGAAAAAGAAGAGGCAAAATTTATTGCAGGTTGTTCAAATGGCATTCGTCCGTCAATGGAAGCCGGGTTTCATGCCTTTTTAGGGACTTATGTGCTTCATACACACTCTGTTTATTCGAATATTATTTCCTGTGCGGTGGGGGGTGAAAAAATTGCGATGAAAATTTGTCGCGATCTTGGTATTCGCGCAGCCTTTCTCGATTATATAAATCCAGGCCCCGATCTTGCGTTCGCTATGGGGAAACTCATAAAGAAACATTTGGCAATTCCATCTGTTATTTTTCTCGCAAATCACGGTCTCGTCATTTCCGGGAATACCGCAAAGGAGGTTCTCACAATACATAAAAAACTGAATGATGGAATAAAAAGAGAGTTGAAACTGAGTTCTTATCCGAGAGTTGGCATAAAGATGTTTGGAAAGATTTTTAAGTCAAAATATCTTAGTAAATTTAATGGGTTGGAATTTAAGAGAAAGATATTATTTCCCGATCAAGTGGTATTTTGCGATAGCGTGAGTCTCAGTGGAAAAAAATCGGATGGAGCAAAAATTCAGATTGATTCTCGCGAAGTGCTTTACAATATGGGCCGCAGGGAAGCAATAGCCACTGAAGAAATTCTGAATGCGTGGAATTATATTTTTACCTCAATTAGGCATCGCAAAATGCGGGTGCGGGTATTGCCAGCTTCATCGGTGGAATATCTGAAAAATATGGAATCGGAAAAGCACAGAAAAAATATGATGAAATAAAAAATCCCCAAATATTTATTTGGGGATTTTATTCTGTTATTTCCAGAGATCTGCAAATTCCATTCCTACCATTACTGCGGTGAGCGGGAACCCTATTTCTTCGATTGATTTCCTGTAGAGAGGAATATCCTGTGGCCGTCCCCAACGATCAGGGGAAACCAATGCGGTGTTAAATCCCTCAAGTTGTGCTTTTACTGTTGTATCAAGAGGAAGTTTTGTATTCGTATCGATCCACACCCATTTTACAAGCCCTTTTTGGGCGAGCGTCATTTCAATCGGTTCAGCTTCGCTGTAGCGAACCGCTATTTCTTTCACTCCCTCGCTCCGCGATGCGCGATAAAGATAGGGGAATTCAACATCCAAGAGAAAATAGTTTGATTTCGGAATTCCGTACTTTTCGGCAAGGTTAATGCAGCGCTGTTCAATTCCCGCTTCCTTTATATTAAAGATGATAAACGCATGGCGGAAATCTTTAAGATATTCCTCAAGGTTCGTATAAGTTCCTGCAAGCGTTCCAATATCATGATTGAGATAAAGCGTATCAGTGGCCTTGTCATGGCGCACATCAATTTCGACGCCGTAATCTGTCGGGACATTCTTAAGTCCTTTTAGGGTATTTACGCGGTGTGCAATGATGAGATATGCATTCATAATTTTATTCTACTCTACTCATTCTGTTTTTCAAAACTTAGGAAGTTAAATATTTCCATATTTGAAAGAGTTTAATTTTTGGTGGTAAAATAATGAATATATGAAAGTTATTATTCCAATGTCGGGTGAGGGTAAGCGATTCAAAGATGCCGGGTATACAAAACTAAAGCCGCTCATTTTTGTTGACGGGAAACCGATTTTAGAACATGTAGTTGACCTTTTTTCCCCGGATGACGATTTTCTTTTTGTTTGCAGTAGCGAGCATTTGAAGGATAAAACTTTGGAATTGGAAAAGTTTCTAAAAAATTTGCGCCCTCACTCGAAAATTATTGAAGTTAATTCCCATAAACTTGGGCCAAATTACGCAATTCTCGCAGCCTCCGAACTTTTGGATGACGATCCTGTATTTGTGAGTTATTGTGATTTTAATTTGAAATGGAACAGGGAAGATTTTTTGCGTTGTATACGGCGTACCCCCGTACATAGTGCGGCAGTATGCTATAAAGGATTTCATCCGCATTTATTAAATCCGAATGTGTATGCCGGAGTGCGGGTTGATGACAATATGTTTGCACGGGAAGTAAAGGAAAAACATTCTTTTACGAAAAATAAAATGGACACGTGGCAGCAATCGGGGCTTTTTTATTTTTCATCAGGCAATCTATTGAGAGAATATTGTGAACGGGCGTTCCGCGAGGGGTGGCTTATGAAGGGTGAGTCATATACAAGTTTACTTTTTGATCCAATGATAGGTGATGGATTGGTTTCCCTTGTGTATCCCGCGGAGCATTTTTGCCAATGGGGAACACCGGAAGATCTGGAAGAATATGAAGCATGGGCGAGGCTGTTTGCAGAAAAATATGGGAAGAAAAAAGGAGTAACCGAAATTCCTTCTTCACGCGAAAAAAATGTATATATACGATACGCTCCCGATTCAGATGAATACAGGAAATCATACGAATACTGGGAAAAATATTTTTTCGGTGAATAAATAGCTGAGTTTTATAAAATCGACTATTATTAAATTATGGCTAATGTAATACCAATGTCTGGATCAGGTTCGCGCTTTGCGGATCAGGGATACACTCTTCCGAAACCACTTATTTCGGTATCGGGAAGGCCGATGATTTTGAGTGTTATTGATTCAATACCACCCTCCGATAAGTGGATATTTGTCGTAAAAAAAGAGCACGTGGAAAAGTATGCATTGGATAGGGTAATTTTAGGTCACATACCGAACGCAATTATCGTAGAGGAAGAGAAACCGATTGGTCAGGCAACGAGCTGTATACTCGCACTGCCGTATCTCAATCCGGAAGAAGATATGTTTATTGCGGCATGCGATAACAGTTTTTTTTATGATTGGAAAAAGCATATAGTACTTATGGAGAGGTCGGATATAGATGCGATTCTGTGGACATTTACCCACAATAAACTTCTTGTTGTAAAGCCTGAAGCGTGGGGGTGGGTAAAACTTGAAGCAGACGGAGAGACCATAAATACTATGTCGGTAAAAATTCCCGTTTCAGAGACGCCCTTTAACGATCATGCGGTGGTTGCCACATTTTATTTCAAAAAAGCGCGACAATTTAAGGAAGCCTGTGATCTTATGATAAAAGAAAATTACAGGATAAATAACGAGTTTTATGTGGATTCACTGCCGATTTTTTATAAAAAATTGGGATTGAAGAGTGTAATTTTTGATGTAGATCTTTATGTGGGGTGGGGAAAGCCCGCTGACCTGCATGAATATGAGGAGAAGGAATATCAATATAAATATCAAAACTTAACTCAAAGTGTGGATCCGGAAGATATTTTGTGGGCAAAGTTTTTTGCGAAACAAAAATATAATGCTTAAGACCCCATATAAACCAAAACATGAATTGAATCGCATGAGAAGCGAGGGTGATGTAGTAGCGGCGCGAAAAAATTTTTTTGCCGTCTCTTCTCATAATCTCCGATTTTTGCTTCAAAACCGCTTTGAATGGATGAATAAGTTTATTAAGCCGGGAGACAGTGGAATGGAAGTCGGTTCGGGTTCGGGGATAAGTAAACTTTTTATAAAAGCGGATTCATATTTACTCACGGATTATACACCAAATGATTGGTTGGATGTAAAAGATGTCGATGCGCTCAAAACCCCATTTCAGGATGGGAGTTTTGATTTTGTTGTTTCAAGCAATATGATCCATCACGTTCCGTATCCAACGCAATTTTTTGAAGAAATGAGGCGCATATTGAAGCCGGGGGGAGTTCTTCTTATACAAGAAATAAATGCATCGTTTTTTATGAGATTGGTATTGCGCATGATGCGCCACGAAGGATATTCTTTTGATGTGGATGTATTTAATGCTGGGGAAATCTGTACGGATGCAGATGATCTCTGGTCTGCAAATTGTGCTATCCCAAATCTTCTTTTTGACACAAAAGGCGCATTTGAGAAGAATTTTCCGTATTTCAAAATAGAAAAAAGCAATTTTAGCGAATTTTTCATTTTTCTCAATTCGGGAGGAGTTATATCAAAAGCCCCTTTTATCCCACTTCCGATCTTTGCCCTTAAACTTTTGAAAATCATAGACGATATAATGACAAAACTTTTCCCCAAGATTTTTGCACTTCAACGGCAGCTTGTATTGCGGAAACTCAATTAATGTACAAAATATAATAAAAGATCGGTTACCGGGTATATTACCCACCAAGATGATGAATGTTATCTCATATTGTAAAAATTTTTGCAGGCAGATTCTGAAAGATTTTTATTCGAATAAGGAAGTATTTACCTTGAATATAAATTGGATTGCCATTCTCGCGTTTGTATTTTTCTGGACGTATGGATTTTTCGGCGCCCTTTCTTCCGGCGGTAATACTGCAAATCTTATCCTTTTTTTGGTGTTGAGCTCTATTTTTATTTTTCTCATATGGCTTTGGAAGGGGGATAAAAAAATTTTTGAGGGGAAATTGATTTTCAAGTTCAGGGATATAGTGGTTTTTGTATTGTTATTTTTTATTTTATTTCCGTTGTCGTTTGCAAATTTGAATAACTCGGTGGTAAATGATGGGCTTGCGCATGCGGGACAAGCGGAGATCCATGCAATCAATTTAATATCCATTCTTCATTCTCGATTTGGGTTATCGGGGGAATTTATATTTTTGGATCTCGTATGGATCGTAAATATCTGTTTATTGATTGCAGGCATAGTGGTTTTTGTTTTTTTGAAGAATAAAAAATTTTGGACTGCACTCATATCTCTTCTCACGCTTTTTTTGTTGTTTCGCGGACTTATCGTCGTATTAGGTGGTAGCGGAGGGCCTCATCCGCCGTTCCGCCTTTTTCCTTTATGGCTTTCAAGTGCTCTTTTTTCTCCCGCAGATATAAGTTTTCGTTTTGCCCAATTTTTCGGGCTTTTGGTGTTTGGCGCAGTATTGTATAAGTTTGCCGAAAAAAGATTTGGTTTTTTAAATTCGTTTTTATTTGCGCTTGCTTCAGTGACTATACCGGTTCTTTGGCATACAGGGATTTTGGTTGAACAATCAATATGGACTGCAATTGCGTGGAGCGTTGTGCTTCTTTATCTCTTTATTCATCCGGAGCTTGATAAAAAAGACTATTTTCGTCTTGTGGCGATAGTTTCTATAGCTACACTTATGCGCCAGACGGCATTCATCGCACTAATTCCGATAGCCATACAGTTTGCCCGTGATGTGGTAAAAAAGAGGGTGGGCGTAAAGGATGTTTTTATTATTGCATTGCCGATATTGATTATGATGCCTTTTCTTTTGCAGAGCCTGATTAACGGAACTTCCGCGACATATAGTCCCGGATCTGCGCAATCAATTATTTCTTCCGACACGTCGGGTCTTATGCGTGTATGGTTTGCGGTAAAATCCGGCATAGTATGGACGGCAATCACTAATTCGGTGCAGTATATATGGCTGTTATTTTTTGCATTGGCGTTTATATTTTCTTTTAAGAATATAGTTCGCGTTCTCAGGTTATTTGGGTTTTTTCTATCGGGTCTCTATATTTTTTATCTTATCCATCCCGATTTGTGGGGGTTGGGCCGATATCAGGCGGAATATATTATTCCGTTTGCGATTTTGGGCCTTTTTTGTTCAATGATATTTTTAAACAGAAAATTAAATATTGTGCGGATTGGCTTATCTATCGGTCTTACTGTTTTGATTTTCTATAATGGATATATTTTTAAAACTATTCCGGAAAACAATTTGTCGGTTGATGTACTAAAGTCTGTTTTCAATGATAAAATAAAAATATCTGGGGAATATAGTATTCTTTCCGAGTTCCCCTATAATTATCATGAAGCGCTTTCCGCGGTCCGCGACGCGGGCTATGCGGGTTCAATGTATCTTGTGGGATCGACCTATGGGATATTTCCCGAGATAGTGAATGGATTTTCTGTTGCTGAGGTGGCATTTGCAAAAAATTTGATAAGTGGCGAGGATGTTCGTGTTCGAGGCAGATTGCTGTCTCCAGAGGAAATAAATCGCGATAAAAGAATAACACTAGTCTTAGTTTCAGATGTCAATTCAGGCGAGTTTGTGGCCGAATTATTGAAACTTGGTTGGGAAAGGTGGAAAAATTTTAAAAACGCCGAATACAGATCTACAATTTATGGGCTCATAAGAAAATAACCATGAAATTATCAATTATTGTGCCCTGTTACGATGAAGGGGAAAATATTCCGTTAATTCTGAAAAAATTCGCTTCTGTCATAACACGTGACGATGTGGAAGTTATTTTGGTTGATAATAATTCCAAAGATAATTCCAAAGATATCATGGCGGAACTTCTTCCGAAATTCGCTTTTGCGCGAAGCGTCTTTGAGCCGAATGCAGGATATGGGAATGCAATAATTGCAGGTCTTCGTGTTGCTCGGGGAGAATATATCGGATGGACCCATGCGGATATGCAGACAGATCCGGGAGATGTCATAAATGCATTAGGCATAATCGAAAAAAATGGAAACTCCAAGAATTTATATATAAAAGGAAGCAGACGCGGCCGTCCACTTTTTGATATCTTTTTCACTTTTGGGATGAGCATTTTTGAGACGGTGTATATGCGAAAAACTCTTTACGATATTAATGCGCAGCCGAATATTTTTCATCGTAGTTTTTTTGAATCTTGGGAGAATCCACCGGGTGATTTTGCCCTCGATTTATATGCGCTTTATTTGGCGCGTTGTCAGCATATTTCCGTAATTCGATTTCCTGTTGTGTTTCCTCCTCGTATTCACGGAGTTTCTACGTGGAATACGGGGCTTGCCTCAAAATGGAAATTTATTAAGCGCACAATTCAATTTAGTCGGGTGTTAAAGAAATTTTTTAAAATTTAATGAAAATACTCTTCTTATGTTTTAATCTATCAGTTCTTGGCGGTATTCAAATGCACAATAAGGCTTTTTTTGAAGCACTTAAGGATAGCGGTAACCCCGTTAAACTCATAACGTTACGTCGTTCCTCTTATATCGAAAAAACCATTTTTATCGTGCGAGTATTTTTTACATCTTTGATATATAAACCCAAATTAATTGTTGCGGGTCATGTAAATTTTTCTCCACTTTGTTTTATTGCAAAAAAACTGTTTGGAATTAGGTATGCGGTTATTGCACACGGGATAGATGTGTGGGGATTAAAATCTAAATCCAAAATTATTGCGCTAAAAAATTCGAATGTAATAATTTCTGTTTCTCACTACACAGCAGATAGAATGAAAGAGGAGATTAGTGGATATACAGGAATAATCGTTGTTATTTCGAACGTAGTGGATACGGAACGATTTATCATTCGAAAAAAATCAGAGAAACTTCTTGTTCAACATGATTTATTAAATAAAAAAGTGATTCTTACTGTAGCGAGATTATCCGCGGAAGAGCATTATAAGGGTTATGATAGAGTTATTGAGGCTTTCCCCGCGATACTGAAAGAAATTCCTAACGTGCACTATCTTATTGTGGGGGATGGAACTGACAGAGCGAGAATTATGTCTCTTGTAAAAAAGATGGGTTTAGAAAATTATGTTACTCTTGTAGGGAGGGTTTCAGACGGCATACTCCCAGATTATTATAATCTCGCAGATGTTTTTGTGATGCCGTCGAGTGGAGAGGGTTTTGGTATAGTGTTCATTGAGTCAACGGCGTGCGGTATTCCTGTTATTGCGGGTAATAAGGATGGTTCGGTAGATGCCACATTAAATGACGAGCTTGGGCTTCTCGTTGACCCGGATAGCGTGGGCGAGATTACTTCCGCCGTTATCACGCTTCTTAGCGGGAAAGCTGACAAGAAATTGTATGATAGGGAATTATTGCGCCACAAAACAATTGAGGCGTTTGGTGTAAAGAGCTTCAGAAATAAAATACAGCAGTTGCTTAATGGCATATGAAAAAGTTTTTCCAAAAAATATTTATACGTGTAACGCACTTTTTAAGTTGCGGACTTGGCCTTTCAAGATTTAGGCCCGTATCCTGGCTTTATGGCATCATCTATGCGCGGCCAAAGGAGACCGAAAAGATTGCTGAAATCTCAGTTCCGCAAATTGGAAAATTCAAAATGTACCTTGATGACAGGGATTCGTTGCGGCTCTCGGTTTTCGGAATTTATGAGGAGTTTGAAGTGGGGCTTCTTCCCGATAAAATTAAAGAAGGTGATACGGTGGTAGATGTGGGGGCAAATATAGGGTATTACACGATACTTTTTAGCAAGTTGGTGGGTGATATGGGGAGGGTATTTGCGTTTGAGCCCGACCCCGTCAATTTTGCAATTTTGAAAAAAAATATCGCGCTTAATAATTGTGCGAATGTAGTTTTGGAACAAAAAGCGGTTTCCAACAAATCCGGAAAACTTACGCTATATATAAATGATGAGAATAGGGGTGATCATCGCATTTATGATTCTGGCGATGAGCGAAAGACGGTAGAAATTGAAGTGACTCGGCTCGATGACTATGTGAAGAGCCCCATAAATTTCTTAAAAATGGACGTGCAGGGTGCGGAAATTTTTGTGTTGGAAGGCGCTGAACAGACGCTTCAAAAATCAAAGACTCTAAAAATATTTTCCGAATTCTGGCCAACCGCTATAAAAGAAGCGCTCCGTGAACCGATGGACTTTTTTTCTATTTTGAAAAATGCCGGATTTTCATTTTTCGATATAAACTATGCGAAGAAGGCGGTCTTGCACATAGAAAATACCGACGTGTTTACGACATCGCATTCCGCAAAAAATGACGGAGGGGCGAATATATTTGCAATAAAACTATAACAATGAATCATATGCGCATTTTGTTTGTGGGGGATTTAAACGAATATGGGCGTAGTTTTCAGAGGAATGAGACGTTGAAGGAGCTCGGGCACAATATATACGCGCTTTCTCATGTTCCAGTCCCATTTTTTGGCGGGCGGGATAAGCCGCCACTTTTTTCGCGTATTTTGTGGAAGTTTGGGCTTCCGTACGATATGACAGGAATAAATCGCAAGGTTCGGAAAGAAATCGCAACTCAGCATTTTGATCTCATCTGGATTGAGAATGGGGTTACTGTGCGTCCTAGCACGTTGCGATACATAAAGCGCCACGCAAAAGATACCACGCTTATTTCCGTATCCGAAGATGATATGTATGCGAAGCACAACCGTTCAAAATACTATGAATGGGGGCTCAAATATTATGATGTAGTGTTTACGACCAAGACATATAACTTGGAGGAACTGAAAAGTTTGGGGGCAAAACATACAGAGCTTTTCTTAGATTCCTATGACGAGTATATGCACAAGCCAATGCAATTGACCGAAAGCGAACGAGCCCGTTTTTCTTGTGATGTGAGTGCTATTGGGGCGTTTGAGAAAGAACGAGCGGAATCGCTTTTGTATCTTTCCGAGCATGGCATAAAAGTCGTGGTGTGGGGTAGTGGGTGGGGCGCGTGGGTAGGACGCCACAAAAATCTTGATGTGAAGAATGAGTTTCTTTTTGGTGCCGATTATGCGAAAGCGATTTCCGCCACGAAAATCAATCTTAATTTTTTGCGCAAGATAAATCGCGATGAAGTGACGAGCCGCAGTGTTGAAATTCCCGCGTGTGGCGGATTTATGCTTGGGGAAAGAACAATGCGTCATTTAGGATTTTTTGAAGAAGGAAAAGAGGCAGAGTTTTTTAACTCAAATGAAGAATTATTACAAAAGGTGGGATATTATTTGGAGCATGACGAAAAACGAAGACAGATTGCGTTTGCTGGTAGGGATCGATGTTTGAAAACTGAATATAGTATGAGGGCACAACTTTCAGGAATATTGGAAAAATTATTACACAGTAGTATCCATATTTATTAGAATAAAATTGATTTGTTTGGATTCTAAAAAACACCTTGAAATATGAATGGTAGTTTTCCCAGTATTTTGGAAGATTCCTTATTGATGGAGGTATTACGCTATGTTTATTTGCCATTCCGATTTTAAAATTGTATTATTTATAAATCATGAGTCAGCCACTACTTAGTATTTGTATTCCGACATATAATCAACCGGACGCTATTGAGAGACTTTTGCGATGTATTTTTCTCGAGGTAAACCAAGAAATAGAGATCATCGTTAAGGATGATAGCTCAAACGATGATACCGCGGCTGTGGTGCAGGAATATTCTTCGAAATTTCCAATTAAATATATTCGTGGTCAGAAAGAGGGATTGGATACAGCAATATTGTTTTTAACAAAAGAGGCCTCGGGAAAATATGTATGGTGGATAGGTGACGATGCGGTCGTTAGTAATGGAGTACGTAGGGTTATGGCCTTTCTTAAGAAAAACGAGCCGGCATTTGTTTTTCTAAATTGCATAGATGCGAATAGCGGAGAATCACAATTTCATATTGGTTTAGATAAAAAATTTAAGGATGGTAGCGAGGTCTTAGAAGAAGTGCTTGGAGGAGGACTTGGATTTATTTCCGCCACTCTTTTTAAAAGAGAAAATGCTATTTCTGGTATAGAAAGTGCAAAAAAATATATTGGAACAGCATATGTTAATTTGTATTTAATTTATCACGTTTTATCACAAAATGGTGGGTTGTATTACATGAGCGAACCAGTTATTATAAACTATCCAACCAATACAGAAGAGGTTGTGCGTATAGTCAAGAAAAAAGATGGTACAATTCAGAACCAAGCATTTCAAGTTTTTGGAATAAATTTTTTTAATATCACTAAGGCATTTAGGTCAAAATTCAAAAATCGGGCGATACGCAAGATAGTTTCTGAAAGCTTTGCGTATACATGGAGAGGCGTACTTGTTGGGTGGGTTGGTGGGTGGGATACACCGATTGGGAAGCGTTGGCAAATGTTTAAGGTATATTGGAGTTTTCCAGAGATATGGCTCGCTATGACAGCATTTTTAATGCCTTTTTGGTTAAATAAAGTGTTGTATAAAATTTATGGAAAGTTTTATAGTCATCGCAAATTTATATATTAAATAAAAAAACTAATATGAAAAAAAGATTTTTTAAGTTTCTTGAAATTGTACGTCGTACTTTTTCTGGTTTTGGTCTTAGAAAGATCGGTTTTATCGGGTGGATTTATGATTATTTATTTTCGCATTCAAAGCCGGAGTATTTTGAGATTGATGGTAGAAAAATCTATACCGATAAACTTGATATTTTGCAGTTATACCGATCGAAAGAATATACCTATGAAGATTTTATCAACGAGGTGGTGCGGAAGGAAATCAAGGAGGGAAGCGTTTTTCTTGATTTGGGCGCACACGTTGGTTTTTACACATCTATGGCGGCGGAGGCCGTTGGTCCAAATGGAAAAGTGTTCGCATTTGAACCGGATCCTAGCAATCTCGAGGCATTGAAAAAAACTATGGCGGCGAATGGCTATAAGAATGTGATTTTGGAGCAGAAGGCAGTTTCTGACAAGGTAGGCACCGCAACGTTTTTTCTCTATGGTTCTACGAACAACAGCATGGCGCCCAACCTTTATGATCGCAAGGCGGATACTCTTACTGTAGAGACCATAAGTATGGATGAATATTTTTCGCATCGTCCCGAGAAAATTGATTTTATCAAGATGGACATTGAGGGTGCCGAGGGATTGGCATTGCGAGGCATGCGACACATCTTCGAAAAGAATAAGAAATTAAAGATGATGACTGAGTTTGCGCCTGTTGCGATCAAGAAATTATCAAATATGGAGCCCATCGATTTCTTGAAAGAGCTTTTGGAAATCTTCGATGTTTTTGAGATTAACACCGAGCAAAAAGCGCTTATTCCGATATTCGAGATGGTGAATGGTAAGAGGGTATTGAATATGAAGAAGGCAAATGAATTGATTGAGGAGTACACGCCGAAGACCGATGGCGAGTGTTTTGGTACCAACTTTCTTTGTGTGAAAGGCTAAACATGGTTTTGGTGTGTACGGTTTGCGAAATTTCAATAAGTGAAAATTATGAGAAATAAAAGAATACTTATTACGGGTGGCACGGGTTTTTTGGGTTCCCGGCTCGCGCTTGCGTTTGCCCCGCACAATACCGTAATGGTTCTTGGAAGAAGTGGAAAAGCGCCGAGTAGAAAGATAAAATTCATCAAAGCGGATGTTAGAAGCAAACGCTTTGTTTCTATTTTAGCTACGGAAAAATTTGATTTCATTTTTCATTTGGCGGGAAACGTAGATGTGGGCCTCTCGTTTTTAAGGCCGGAATATGATTTGGAAGAGAATATCTTGCCAACGTTGCGGATGTTGGAATTTATAAAAGAGAAAAATTTAAAAACAAAATTCGTATATGCATCTTCCGCGGCGGTATATGGCGCATGCAAAGATAACAAATTATCGGAAGAAAAATCTGTTCCGATTCCGATCTCAAATTATGGGGTTTCCAAACTTGCCGCTGAACACTATGTACATTCATTCGCAAAACAATATGGAGTCCGCGCAATTTCGCTCAGAATTTTCTCTCTCTACGGACCTGGACAACAACGCCAGATTGTGTTTGACTTCATTAGAAAATTGAAGGCAAATCCTGTGACACTGGAAATTATTGGTGATGGGAAGCAAGCGCGAGACCTTGTTTTTGTTGGCGATCAGGTTGATAACATGCTTCGGATTGCGGAAGAGGCGGTGTATGCGGGAGAGGTATACAATATGGGGTCTAGCAAGCTTTATACCACAATACAGATTGCCAAGGCGGTTGCCTTGGCGATGGACTTGTCTCCCAGATTTATTTTTAGCGGCTCAAAAAGGCGCTTTGATGGGCAGCGGTGGCTTGCGGATAATAGAAAAATTCGCGCGCTTGGATGCAAATTCAAGACCAGTTTTAAAGACGGAGTAAGAGAAACAGTTTTGTGGTATGAGGCTCATGGCGCGAAAAAATAATGATAAAACTTATTAAATCCACATTTTTTAATGAGGAAAAAGCGAAGGCGCTACTTTGTGTATTTATAAAAGATGCAAGCGTATTGAGTATGGCTACGGAATGCAAGAAGTTTGAAGAGGGATTTGCAAAAAAACAGGGGAGAAAATATGCAGTGTTTGTGAATAGCGGATCAAGCGCGAATCTTATTTTGGTTCAGGCTCTTTTGAATTTGAGTAAATTGAAAAAAGGCGATCTAATTGGCGTTTCAGCGGTCACATGGCCGACGAATATTATGCCCCTTATTCAACTCGGGCTTGTGCCCATTCTCATTGATTGTGAAGTGGATACGCTAAATGTTTCTCCACGAACATTAGCGTCGGCATTTGCCGAAACACCAAATATAAAGGGCTTATTTTTAACTAATGTACTTGGATTTTCGGACGATATAGAATCTATCGCGTCTATGTGTGCAGAGCGTGGCGCGTTGCTTTTTGAGGATAACTGCGAATCGCTTGGTTCTTCGGTTGGGGGGAAGTTATTGGGTAATTTTGGTATTGCCTCAACATTCTCGTTTTTCGCGGGGCATCATCTTTCCACAATCGAGGGTGGTATGGTATGTACGGATGATATGGATTTGTATCACGCACTTATTCCTGTACGTGCTCATGGGTGGGATAGAAATTTATCTTCCACAGAACAAATTTTACTAAGGGAGAAATATGATATAAGTTCATTTTTTGCAAAGTACGCTTTTTATGATTTAGCTTATAATGTTCGTCCCACAGAGATAAACGGTTTTCTTGGTAATCTCCAGCTTGAATACTGGGATATTATTGTTGACAGAAGGAATGTGAATTTTAAATTTTTACATAATGCCATAGTGGAAAATAAAGACTTGATCCCATTACGATTTGGACACATGGATATAATTTCGAATTTTGCTGTTCCCATGATAGCAAAAACCCCCGAACTAATGGAAAAATACAGAGCATTATTTGAAAAAAATGATGTGGAGGTGAGGCCAATAATAACTGGTAATATGGCGTCACAACCGTTTTTTAAAAAATATATCACGAAGATAAATCATCAACCAGGGGCTGAATTTATACATAATCACGGGTTCTATTTTGGAAATAATCCTGAACTCACGGAAGATGAACTAGAATTGTTGAAAAACCTAATCTTATCGACTTGAGTGATTTTCTGGATTTACGAAATTATTTTTTGTGATATATTATTTATATGAAGAGAGCATTAATTACTGGTATCACTGGGCAAGACGGTTCTTATCTTGCTGAACTTCTTTTGGAAAAAGGATACGAGGTACACGGTCTTGTGCGGCGCGTGAGTACATTCAACCGAGAACGGATAAGCCATCTTTTTAAAGACCCGCACGAAAACGAACACAATATCTTTTTGCATTATGGCGATCTCAATGATTCGAGCTCGCTTCATCGCATAATTAGAGACATTTCTCCTGACGAAGTATATCATCTTGGTGCCCAAAGCCACGTTCGCATCAGTTTTGATATTCCCGAATATACGGGGGAAGCCACTGGCATCTCAACGACGCGGCTTCTTGAGGCAATTCACCACGATAATCCCAAAACGCGATTTTATCAGGCATCCAGTTCCGAAATGTTCGGGAAGGTTGCGGAGACCCCTCAGAAAGAAACAACCCCATTTCACCCAAGAAGTCCGTATGGTGTTGCGAAGGTCTATGCGTATTGGATGGCTGTAAATTATCGGGAGAGTTATGGTTTGTATGCATCAAACGGAATCTTATTTAACCACGAATCTCCGCGCCGCGGAGAAAATTTCGTTTCGAGGAAAATAACTTACAGTTTGGCAAAAATTGTGTCGGGTGACTTGAAAAAATTATATTTAGGCAATATGGATGCAAAGCGGGATTGGGGCTATGCCAAAGATTATGTTGAGGGAATGTGGCTTATGCTTCAACAGGACGAACCCGATGATTACATTTTGGCTACTAACGAGACACACACAGTACGAGAATTTACCGAAGAGGCATGTCGCATCGTTGGTATAAATTTAGAGTGGAAAGGAGGTGGGCTACAAGAGCAAGGAATTGATACAAAGACGGGCAAAGTGGTTGTTGAGATAGATCCAAGATATTTCAGGCCGGCGGAAGTCGATCTTTTGAGGGGTGATTATTCAAAAGCCAAGAAAGCCCTTGGGTGGGAGCCGAAAGTAAAGTTTAAAGAACTTGTGGGTATGATGATGAAAAGTGACCTGGATTTATTTTATAAGAAGCATAAATAGTTTACACTTTATTCATGCAAGCTAATTCATCGGAAGGAATTCTTATAAGCATCTGCATGCCAACATACAATAATGCGCAACGATTTGCGCAGGTTTTGCGGTCATTTGCTATTCAGAATCTCGAGGGGGTTGAGTTGCTAATACGTGATGACAGTACATCTCATGATACAAAAAACATTGTAGAGAAATATCCCAATCTCCCAATACGATATTTTTCTGGGGAAAAAGAAGGGTTTGATGAGGCCGTTTTGTTTTTGACCAAGCAAGCAAAAGGGGAGTATGTATGGTGGTTTGGCGATGATTTACTAGAGTCGGGCGCGGTCGAAAACCTTAAGAATGTTTTAAAAAAATATCCAGAATTAGTTTTTGTTTGGTTGAATTCCGGGGAGGCGGAGAATCCAGATTATACAGCCATTAAAATAAAAGATGATCGGTTTTTTAAAGATAGGAATGAAATTATAGAAATCGACATCGGTCTTCTAGCTTTTATGACATCTACGGTCGTAAAAAGAAGTTGTATTATTCCATTTCTTACAGGGGCTCCAAAATATAAAAAATCGCAGCTTATATCTTTCTCCTTGGTTATGGGATTGCTGTCTTCAACGGAAGGTAGTTACTATTTTGTGAGTCATCCATATATTCTTGGTAATGCTAAGCCAGCAGGAGAAGTGCGCTGGTACGATCAATTTCAGGTTTGGTGTGTCAACATTTTTAATGTTGCGCAGGATTTCAAAAATAAATTTAGTGCGCGATCACTTAAAATCGCTTTTTCTAAACAATTGAGGCAGGTTATAAAAGCGATTATTGTGGAGCGGTCGCTAGGACTAAAAACTGGCTTTGCTACCGATTCTCCCAAAATAATTCCGATGCTAAGGTTATACTGGGCTTATTGGGAGGCATGGTTTGCGGTGCCTTTATTATTATCACCAAGGTCAATCCTCAAATTTTTTTATTGGGGGTATAAGAAATTTAGATAATTTTTTATTTATTAATATTAATGGAACAATTTTATTTAAAAAAAGAAGGAGGGTGTCTTGTGTGGATTAGCGGACTTCCTGGAGCGGGAAAAACAACTCTCGCAAATAAAACATATGAGTTGATTAAAGATGTAACGCCCACAGTCTGCGTTGATGGAGATGTGATTCGAGAAATGATGGGAAATGACTTAGGATACGACCCGGAAAGTAGGAAGCTGAATGCATGGAGGCTTGCCAAGTTGAATAAGTATCTCGTAGAGCATCACTTGACCGTTATTTGCTCGACAGTTTCCCTCATAAAAGAAATTCATGAGTGGAATCGGGAGAACATAAAGAATTTAATAGAGGTTTATATTGAGGTGCCTATGGAAGATCTGGTCTCACGAGATAAGAAAGGAATATACAGCAAGGCATTGAACGGGGAGATCAAAGATGCATATGCAATAAACCAATCGTACGATATTCCGGAAAAACCAGATCTTATAATCAAGAATGATAAAGACCTAGACTTCCTGATGAAAAACGCCCAATATATAAAGGATTTAATATTAAAGAAAAAATAATCATATGCAAAACATATCAGCCAGTAATTCAAAAGAGTGGGACTATTCAAATCAAGCGCAATACTACTCTTATAGGCCTAATTATGATGTGGATGCGATAGATCAGTTGTGTGCACGTGTGGGAGCGAAAAGAAACGACGAGGGGTATATTGTCGCAGATATTGGTGCAGGAACCGGCAATTTAACCGTCATGCTTCTTGAGCGAGGATTAAAATGCATAGCGGTTGAGCCCAACAAATCAATGCGGGATATAGGTATAGAACGAACAAAGAATCAAAAAATTGAATGGCGTGAAGGTTCTGGCGAGAAATCAACACTTGGTGATAGTTCGGTTGATTGGTTTGTTATGGGTTCTTCTTTTAACACTACCGACAGAATACTAACTTTGAGGGAGGCTCACCGAGTTTTGAAGAGCGGAGGGTATTTTAGCTGTATGTGGAATCATCGCGATATAGAAAACGATCCAATTCAAAAGAGAATTGAAGACATAATAGTTTCTGTGGTGCCAGATTATCAAAGAGGTGTCCGTCGTGAGGCTCAAGCTGACGTTATCCTTTCGAGTGGTTTATTTAACAACGTGAATTATATTGAAAAATCACAAAAAGTTAGGAGAACAATCGATGAATATATAAAAGCATGGATGTCTGTAAAAAATAAGTATTGGGATTTTGATACCGAAGAGGGAAGGGCTATTTTTGAAAAAATAACCAATGAAATTAAAAAGGAATTCGAAGCTGTAGGATATTTTGATCTAGTGTATACTACGAGAATTTGGACGGCTAGGACAAATAAATAAAGGTATAATTGTGAAAATAAAAAAAGACCCCAAGCAGATTTTATTTAGAACAAAGGCAGAAACCTTAGAACGATTAAGCGGTGTTCTTCAGCACGCAGTAGTTGATGAACTTTTTAAATTTACAGTAAAGGAATGGAAAGAGGGTAGTGTGGAAATTCTACAAAAGATAAAGCGACAATTTGGTTCTGGTCCCGTAATTGTAAGAAGCAGTGCTTTAGCGGAGGATTTGGACGAAGCTTCAAACGCGGGTCGTTTCAAGTCCGAAGGAAATGTTTCCACCAATCCAATTGTGCTCGAAGAAACTATAAATAAAGTTGTCGCTTCATATGGAGATTTTAACGGTGCAAATCAGATATTTGTTCAGAGCTTTATATCTAACGTCGATATGAGCGGAGTTATCTTTACGCGCGATTTGAATACATTTGCTCCTTATATAACTATCAATTACGACGACATAAGCGGTCTCACTGACACAATTACTTCTGGCACTTCGCAAAACAACAAGACACTCGTCATTTTTAAAGGAACAAAAATTTCTTTTGTCGATGAGCGGATAGGTAAATTGTTACGAATGGTTGCAGAATTGGAGGAATTATTCGGTACTGATGCTATAGACATCGAGTTCTTATATAAAGATGGGGTTATCCATCTCTTGCAAGTGCGTCCACTTGCGATAAAGAACAGTCGTGTGCCTGAAACGACAAAGATCGCCGATGTGTTGGAGAGCGTTTTTTTTCGCATAACGGAATTGAGTCAGCCCCACCCAGATTTGTACGGAAAAGAGAATCTCTATGGCATTATGCCTGATTGGAATCCTGCCGAGATGATAGGTATAAAGCCAAGAGCGCTCGCACTTTCTCTCTACAAAGAATTGATTACTGATAGTGTGTGGGCGTTTCAAAGAGATAATTATGGTTATAAAAGATTGAGGAGTTTTCCCTTGCTTATCTCATTGGCTGGTCATCCTTATATTGATGTGAGGGTGGATTTTAATTCCTTTGTGCCGAAGGTGTTAAGCGATACACTGTCTAATAAATTAGTTGATTTTTATCTCCATAAGTTGAAATCAATGCCTACGAGTCACGATAAGGTTGAATTCGATATCGTCTACTCTTGTTATTCATTAGATATAGACGAGAGATTAAAAGAGCTTCTCCAGTATGATTTTTCTGAGCATGAAATTAAGGACATAAAGAGCGCATTATTGGATTTAACGAATAACATAATCAAAGAAGATGGTTTGTATCGAGCCGACATTAAAAAAATACAGCAGCTTGAAATACGACTTACCAGGCTCCTTTCTTCTAGTCTAAAACCAATAAATAAAATTTATTGGTTGGTAGAAGATTGTAAGCGTTATGGCACGCTTCCTTTTGCAGGGATCGCACGGGCAGCTTTTATTGCGGTACAGTTTTTGGATTCTATGGTGAATTTAGAAATAATGAGCATTGAAGAAAAAAATCTATTTCTTAACTCACTTAACACCGTCACAAAGCAACTTTCCGATGATATTGAGAGATTTTACAAAAAAGAGATGTCTCTGGAAGAATTCCTCGGTGAATATGGACATCTTCGACCAGGTACTTATGATATCCTTTCGGAGAGTTATAAGGAAAATATTAACAAATATTTCGATTTAAATAACGTGATAATTTCATCGACTGTTGAGGGTGTAAAACCTTTTTCTTTTTCCGATTCGCAATTAAATAAAATAAGTGCACTTCTCAAGACACATGGAATTCGTGTGAGTGTGGAACACTTCCTCATCTTTATGAAAGAGGCGATTGAGGGTCGGGAGCGGGCCAAATTTCTTTTTACAAAGAATGTGAGCGAAATACTCCGTTTAATAAAAGAGTACGGTAAGAATTTGGGATTTTCCGCAGATGATATGTCGTATGCAGAAATAACCACTATGATGAAAAGCTACTCCATTGTTGCGTTGCCAGACGAAAAGAAGATGTTGAGCGACGAAATAACAAGGAATAAGGAGATGTATGAACTTTGCAGATATATAAATTTTCCGTATCTTATTTCGACGCCGGGTGACATATTTCATTTTTATATGAATGAGGTGGAACCTAACTTTATCACGACAAGCGGTGTTGTTGCTGAGACGGTTATTATTCACCCCTCAATAGAAAAGAAAGACATAAAAGGGAAGATAGTTTTCATTGAGAATGCCGATCCAGGATTTGATTGGATTTTTTCTAATGGTATAAAAGGATTGATTACTACGTATGGTGGAGCTAATTCTCATATGGCCATTCGCTCTGCGGAGTTGAATATTCCTGCAGTAATTGGTTGTGGCCCAACACTTTTTGAAAAGTGGAGTAAGGCACATAAGTTGGAAATAAACTGCCTCAATAAAAAAGTCTTCGTTTTATCATAATTTTATGAAGGCAATACTATTGGCTGCGGGTATGGGGACGAGATTAGGTAAATATACAGAAAATTTACCTAAGGGAATGTTAGTATTTGCCGGCAAGTCTCTTATAGAAAGACAATTAGAAATCTTGCGAAGTTGTGGAATTGAGGACATCTCGATTGTGAGAGGATATGAACCAAATAAGATTAATTTTCCTGGTGTGAAATATTATACCAATGAACATTTTGCTGAGACTAATATGGTTGAAACCCTATTTAAGGCTGAAAAGGAAATGGAGGAAGATTTTTTAGTTTTATATTCGGATATAATTTATGAAAAGAAGATCATTGAAGAGGTGTTGAAAAAAAATACAGACATAGGAGTGACAATCGACACTGATTATTGGGATTATTGGAAAGCGAGATTGGATAATCCAGAAGATGATATTGAGAGTATGATAATTGGAAGCGAGGGGAATATTGTAGATTTAGGAGATCCTAAGTGCTCGTTTTCGGATGCCAAGGCGCGTTATGTGGGAATAATAAAGTTTTCAAAGAAGGGTGCGGAAGCTTTGAAGAAAGTCTATCATGAGCAAAGAGCATTATATTTTAAAAGTGATGCGCCATGGGTGAGGTCAAAGAGCTTTAAAAAAGCCTGTATGACCTGTATGCTGAAGGCTATAATTGATGCAGGGTACAGAGTGGATCCTATCTATATAAAGCATGGATGGTTGGAGTTTGATACGGTAGGAGATTATGAGAGAGCAACAACATGGAATCAGGACGGTACTCTTCGCAGATTTATACATTTAAATGAAAACGATAGCAATTACTCAGCGGGTAGAGCGGAATAGGTATGGAAAAGAGGTAGATTCTCTTGAACATGACTATGTAAATTACTATGCCAAATTCGGCGTGGTATTAATTCCTATACCGAACTCTCTTAGGAGTATTAAAAGTTACTTGAGTAATCTTTGTGTAGACGGAATTATCTTGTCGGGTGGGGGAGACATATATCCATCGCTGTATAGAAAGACTCCTCGAAAAGGTTTTGAATATTTTCCCGAGCGCGATATTTTAGAGAAAAAAATATTGAAGTTTGCAATAAAAAACGATATTCCTGTTTTGGGAGAGTGCAGGGGAATGCAATTTTTGAATACATTTTTCGGTGGATCACTTTTGAATGGATTTGATAAAAAAAATATTCAACATGCCGGAACAAGGCATACAATAAAAATCGTTGATAATAGCTCAAAAGAATATTTGAATATTAAGTCCGCAACAGTAAATTCATTTCATAATTACAGCATTTCCAGGAATGAATTATCAACCTCTTTGAGAGCATTTGCAGAGGCCGCCGACGGCACCATAGAGGGAGTTTATTATCCTGGAAAAGCTCTGGCCGGTATCATGTGGCATCCAGAGCGAGAAAAACGCGAAAGTCTGTTGAACATCATGCTTGTAGAATCCTTTATTAAAAGAAAGTTATATTGGAGTAAAAAATAATATGAATGAAATTTTTTTAGTTGCGGTGGAATTTCCTTCGGGTACAACTTGGCTTATCAATTTTTTTCTTGAGGTCGGGGTTATGGTGAATTTGGAGGGGCGTGGTAATAATACATGGAATTTTGATGTTGCTCGCAATTCGTTCGTTTTTAATGAGGAAAAAGAAGGGTGGCGGCGCCATCTTCCTATATTGTCTGCAAAAAAAGAATTCACATTTCGTAATGATGCTGTTGTCCGTTTCAGTCATGAGTATCCGAATGTTGAAAATATAGACAAAAAGATAATTTTGGTTGTGCGGGACGGCCGAGATGCCATCTATTCGCAATATAAGCGATTCTCGTCCTCGTGGAAGGATTTTCCAGAAATGCTGGGAGATCTTACAACGCCAATATATCTTCGTCCATATACCTTTCTACCGAGGGCGTCATATCCAGAAACGTGGGCACTTTATAATTATTTGTGGCAACATTCTGTAGAAAAGAAAAATCTACTTATTATTAAATTTGAAGATCTAAAAACGGATCCATCAACTGAAGTAAAAAAAGCGCTCGATTTTATCGGTGTTAAGAGAACAGATGAGGAGATACAGCGGGGGATAGTGGGTTCAAGTTTTGATAACGCTAAAAAGGCGGAAGAGGAGTATAAGAAGAATGATCCACTGAAAAAATACGCCACAGTCAATAGGAAGGGCAAACCTAATGAGTGGAAGGAAATATATACTTCAAGCGAACTCAAATGGTTTAATGGGTTTCCCAACATTGTTCTTGGTCAATTTGGATATGAGCCGATATCCGCGATTCGGGTTGATAATAGTCTCAGTATTAAGGATGTAAATGTTTTAGATATAAAGGATTTTAAGATAGGTTTGAAAAAAGCAGGAAATAACATTTCTGAAATATTAGTGGAGGGAAAGAAAATTTTATGCCTCTATTGGATGATGGCAATATGCGACGAAAGGCGTATGGAAGAGCTCAATAGAGCTCTTCCTGTGTTCGGAGCGTTGCTTCGTGCGAGCAATTTAATTTCCAAGACTCCCTATTTCCAAATGGAAATAGGTATCGCGTTGGCGAGGTTTGGTGCGCGAAGACAGTCACTCCTTGTGATTGAGAATATTAAAGAATATCCTGAAACCGTTCCCTATTTGATGGAGCGAGGGAGGGCAAGCTCACTAAATTTCCGCATTTTAAGAGCTCGCAAGGACTTACTTCGCGCGGGACATAAAGATTGGCTAAGGGTTGCGTTATTAGAGAAGTTAGATATTAAGGGCAAAAAACAGTATTTGAAAGGTCTTGTTTCTCACATGCCGAAGTTTATTCAAAGGAGTTTTTATAGATCACTAAGAAAGATTCGACAAATTTATAATATGTAAATTAGTTTGTAATATATATCAATGAAAATTCTTCATATCACTCCAAGCTACATTCCCGCATACAGTCATGGTGGTCCCGTGGTAAGTGTCCATATTTTGAACAAGTGGTTGGTAAAACTTGGTGTTGACGTCACGGTATATACCACCAATGTTGACGGGGATAAAAAATTGGATGTTCCATTAAATCAGGAAGTGAACACTGATGAAGTAAAAATATTTTATTTCCCACTCTCATTTCGTGCGTGGAAATATTCGTTGCAGCTACATTCGGCATTAAAGAATAATATGAAGGATTTTGATCTCATCCATATTACCTCAGTGTTTCTTTCTGCATCAATGCTCGGCGCATACTATGCAAAAAAATATAGAAAACCTTATATTATCTCTCCACGGGGAAATTTTATGAAACAGACATATGGGAGTAAATCTTTGAAGAAAATAATATACACCCATTGCATTGAAAAATATGCACTGAAGAATGCCTTCGCATTACATTTTACGAGCGAGGCGGAAAAAAATGATTATATTCACACTAAACTTCCATTCAGAAAGGCACTTATCATTCCCAACCCACTCAATGAGGAAATGACGGATCGTGAAAAGAATAACATGTCCTTTCGCGATACATGGAAAATACACAAAAATGCTGAAGTTATTTTATCTTTAGGAAGACTCCATTGGGTGAAAGGGTTCGATACGCTTATTCCTGCGTTTGCAGATGTTCTGAAAGAAAAACCTGGTGCCGTACTTGTTATCGCCGGACCGGATGAATCGAACTATAAAAAAGAAATTGAATTACTTATTACTTGTCATAAAGTACAGGGCCATGTTATTTTCACTGGAATAATCTCGGGCGAAGAAAAAGCATCAGTGCTTCGCGAGGCCGATGTATTTGTCGTTCCATCATTCTCCGAAAGTTTTGGAATGTCCGCCGTTGAAGCAATGCAAGCGGGCATCGCGACAATTCTTACGGACGGGGTTGGTATTGCGGAGGATGCGCAAAAAGCGAATGCGGCCGTTGTTATCAAAAAAGATAAGGATGAGTTCGCAAATGCGATAATAAGATTGTTGGAGAATGAGACGAAAAGAAAGGAATTAGGAAAGCGGGGAGCAGAATTTGTGGAGAGAGAGTATTCGGAGGCGAGCGTTGCTAAAAAGATGACGGATGCGTATCGTCAAATTGTAGAGAATTCACCGCGCATATGATAAAACGAGTGATTGGGATGGCAAAAAAAGTAAGGAGTGCAGCAACTATCTCTAACTTGAAAGAGCTCTTTTTTGGCGAGCGAAGCACCGTAAAAGGCAAGGTACTTAAAAATTTTGCGTGGTTGCTTACCAGTAATTTTGCGAGTCGCTTTATTAAAGCATTTATTACTATCTATGCCGCTCGCGTCTTGGGCACGGAAGGATACGGAGTTTTCTCATATGTGTTGGGACTTGCCGGTCTTTTCACCTTTTTTAAAAATATAGGAATTGAGGGAATACTTACGCGTGAAGTTGCAAGAAATCCAGAGAAACAACATCACTATTTTTCAACCGCGTTTTGGATGGAGGTTGTGTTAGTAATCATAACCGTTTTGCTCGTTGTTTTTGTGGCGCCATTTTTCAGTAAGATAAGCACGGCGGTTGCGCTTCTTCCTCTTGCGGCCGTAGTACTCGCGTTCGATGATTTGCGAGATTTCTTTTTTGGATTTTTCAGAGGCAAGGAGAAGATGGAGTTGGAGGCAATCGTAACGATTATTTCTAATGTTTCCATCGCACTTTTCGGATTTTTCGCGCTTTACTATTTCAAAACCCCACTGGCGTTTCTCATCTCTTATGCTGCTGCCTCCGTACTTAGCGCAATCGTTGCGGCAATTCTCTTAAAGCCGCTTGTGAGTGGAATTGTACGCAATTTTGAACGCGGGCTTGTAAAACCAATATTTATATCGGCGTTTCCGATTATGATGAGTGGCTTAACAGGAATGTTTCTTTTTAGTATTGATATTGTGATGCTCGGTTGGTGGAGGACGCCCCATGAGATAGGGCTTTATTCTGCCGCACAAAGGATTGTTGGAATACTTGCCTTGTTTTCGGCGCTTATTGGGACCGCCACATTTCCAACTCTTTCGCGACTTATTAGAGAGGATATCAAAAGGGCAAGGAGTATTTTTGAGAGTTCGGTGCGCGTAATCTTTTTGACGAGCATCCCATTTGTGGTGGGGGGAATCGCGCTTAGTCGTCCGATTATGGATTTTTTATTCGGCTCCTCATATCTAAGTGCCGTTCCCGTATTTTCTGTTCTCATTGTATCAATTCTTGGGATACACCCACTTGTAGCATTTGCACAACTCATATTTATTTTTGATAAGCAAGCGAAAGTAGTGAAGTATGTAATTGCATCCTCACTTTGCAACGCGCTTTTAAGCTTCATTCTCATTCCAAGATTTGGAATTATTGGCGCCGCGATTTCAATTGTTATTACTTCATTTGTATACATTGGACTTTTGTGGCGACTTGCGAAAACCCTACTTGATTTCGAAATATTACCTAAATTGGGAAAAATTATCGCGTCGTCACTATTAATGGGGGTTGTTGCTTTTGTATTTCAAATAATGGGTTTACACGTGCTCTGGAACGTATTATTTTCCGGTTCACTTTATTTTTTCACTCTCTACATTCTTCGTGAGGATAGTATTGAGCAGATTCTTTCTATCGTACGGTCTCGCGCGAACTAACGATTATGGAAACGCCATTTATTTCAATTTGTATTCCCACATATAACCGCCCCGAAAAGGTGTATGCGTTGTTAAACACCATTGATGCAAAAAATCCGCATGAAATAGAGATTGTGGTGAGTGATGATTTTAGTCCGCGAAGAAGCGAGATACGCGCCGCAGTAGAGAAGTTTAAGAGCGAATCGCGCTATTCGGTAATGTATCGCGAGAACGCGGAAAACTTGAGGTACGATAAAAATCTTAAAGCGCTTGTCCGTGCGTCACGCGGGGAGTGGCTTGTGTTTATGGGCGACGACGACGAATTTATTCCCGGTGCCTTGGATAAGCTAGTTGCATTTATTAAGAGTCACAAAGACATCATCTATGTGCTTCGTCGTTATGAGACGGTGCACGCCGACGGCAAGGTGGAGGATTTTCGTTATTATGTGGGCAATAGAACGTTTGACCCGGGTGAGAAGACATACGAAGAACTTTTTAGAAGAAGCGTATTTATTTCGGGATTTACTATAAAGCGAGAGCCTATAGTTCCATATCTTATTGATGATTTTGATGGTGGGGCGCTCATTCAGATTTATTGGGTTGCGGAAGTCGTACAGAAATATAAATCCGTGTATTTTGACGAACCGATTATACGTCAGCGCGAGGATTTGGAATACAGGGCAAAAGAGGTTATGTATTCGCATGAGGATAAAAAAATTATTGCGCGTCCCGTGAGTTTGAAGCGTTCACTCGATTTCTTGGCAGGATATGCCGAGATTGCGAAATTTATGGACAAAAAGTACGGATTTCGTTCATTGCCAATTATCATGGGTGATCTTTCCAAATATTCGTATCCGAGTCTTTCTGTGCACAGGGACAAAGGGGTTTGTATTTTTTTGGAATATGTACGCGGATTGAATAAGCTTGGATTTAATACAACACCATATTACTATGCGTATGTAGTTCTGCTTTTGGTGTTCGGAAAACGAATATGCGACCTCGGTATTATGCTTGTAAAAAAGATTCTAGGTAGGACGCCACATTTATAATGAAAAATTTCCTTGTAACTACAATATTGTGGATTGCGAACGCATTGCGCAGACGCAAACGATATTCGGTTCCACGCGATGTGGCGTTTGCCAATCTTGGATGTGGGTTGCGTTGTTTGCCGGGGTGGTTGAATGTTGACGGAAGCTTGACTGGATTATTGGGTTCTCGCAGATTTTCTTTTGTGAATAAGTTCTTGTATAGATTTTCTGGGGCGCATGCGCATTATTCCTTTTTCGAATACGACGAAATTATCAAAAAAAACGGACTCTTGTTTTATGACTTGAGAAACGGCGTGCCGTTTGCGGACAACTCGCTTGATGCAATCTATATAAGTCATTTTCTGGAACACCTAAACGAAAAAGACGGACTTCGCCTATTAAGCGATTCTTATAGAGCGCTAAAGCGCGGTGGAATTTTGCGAATACTTGTGCCGAATTTGGATCAGGCGATAGAAATGTATAATGCTGGGCGAGTGGATGAGATGTTGCACTCGTTTTTCTATACCTCCGAGCGATATGATTTTCATATGCATAAGTTTAATTACAATTTTAAAACGTTAAGTGAACGACTGAAGAGTGCTGGATTCAGAAATATACGAAATATGAAATTCAAAGAGGGCGAGTGTCCTGGGATAGATTTTTTGGACGCATATGAGGGTTCGCTTATTGTTGAGTGTAGAAAATAAGTGCATGTAACTTCACAACTTTAAATTTTCTACACTATGGCGTATAATCGGTTCTGTCGGCTATATTATATGAAAAAAAGAGCAGATAAAAAATCAACCCATTTAGTCATCGGAAGAGGAGAGATTGGAACCGCGCTTTTTAATATTTTAAAGAAAAAGTTTGACGTTTCTATCCGAGATAAAAATGATAAAGTGATAGGAAAATTTGATGTATTGCACATTGCATATCCGCCGATAAAGAATTTTGTTGGAATAACAAAAAAATATATAAAAGAATATAAACCGAGTCTTGTGATTATTCACTCAACCGTTGCGGTAGGCACAACAAAAAAAATAGGAACCATTGCGGTCCATAGTCCTGTGAGGGGGATACATCCTCATTTGGAAAAGGGGATGAGGACATTCACAAAATATTTTGGAGGACCAAGGGCGAAAATTGCCGAAAGATATTTTAAAGAAGTTGGAATTCCAACGGAGTCTTTTCCAAACCCAGAAACGACCGAATTATTAAAAATTCTCGATACCACATATTACGGATGGAATATTGTATATGCAAAAGAAACAAAGCGTATCTGTGATAAATATAAGGTTAGTTTTGACTCGGTATATACAGAAGCAAACAAAGAATATAACAGAGGATATAAAAAATTAGGAATGCCCAACGTGATGCGCCCCGTATTGAAGTTTATGCCGGGAAAAATCGGAGGGCATTGTATAGTCCCCAACACAAAACTCTTAAACGATTGGCTCACCAATACTCTAAAAAAGAGAAATAGCACCTACTAATTTTCTCTTCCAGGGTGTGGTAGAGTTTTACCACACCCCGAGAAACACAATGAATGAGCGGGGAATAAGAGAGAGGGGTAATAAAAAAATATGAGGAAAGAAATAAATAAAAAAACAAAAAAAGATAAAAAAATTGTGGTAGCGGTAAGCGGAGGATTTGATCCATTACACGTGGGTCATGTGCGTATGTTTCAAGAGGCAAAAAAACTAGGCGATGAATTGGTGATTATTTTGAATAATGACAATTGGCTTATGAAAAAGAAGGG
>Ga0265292_1000756_pt1 | contig 37301 bp, 38 predicted proteins | sample Munlanlewell296A_FD_189080 | JGI IMG/M metagenome (GOLD analysis project Ga0265292, IMG submission 189080) | Leachate microbial communities from a municipal landfill in Southern Ontario, Canada - Leachate well 296A | ecosystem: Engineered > Solid waste > Landfill > Unclassified | place: Canada... | reverse complement strand
AGAATTAACCCAGCTGATAAATACAACCTCGAACTAAAAACTATTTTTATTTAAAAAGGCTGTTAACAACCCTTACTAATTTGTTAATGGTCTGTCAGTTTTTTATTTCTTCGTGCGTTGACCCTGATCTAAGCGTCTGTAATTCTCTTTAAATTTGGCGACGAAATTTTTAACCGATGATAAATCCATTAAATCCAAAGTCATAACCTTTATTTTGCCTGTAGGCATATTTTTCAAGATTTCTCCCTTCGCAGCTTCACCTTTTTCAACCGAGCGACATGCCAAAATAACTTCTGCACCTTTCTGAGCAAAAGCCTTCACAGATTCATACCCTATACCACTGTTTCCTCCGGTAACAATTATTACTTTTCCTGATAATTCAGGTATATCTGCTGTTGTCCATTTTTCATTTTTCATTTCTGAATAATTTATGGGCACCTCTGATAACTATTTTCATTCGATGCCGTTGTTTGAAACAAATATATTTAACAGTTTTTTAAAACTAATTTTTAAGACCTTCAGAGAAATGATTATTCCCTTATTTTATCCAGCAACCTGTTCAATTCTTTTACCTCATCAGGTGTCAGATTCTCTAAAAGCATATCAACCTTTTTTTCGCAATCAACCATTTTATCCAGAAGTTCCAGTCCTTTTTTTGTTATGGCTATATCTTTCTGCCGGCGGTCATCAGGATTTTCATTCCTGTCGATATATCCTTTTTCATACAACCGGTCTATTATCCGGCTTACATCAGAACTTTTGTCGAGCATACGATCTTTAATGTAGCCGATTGAAGCAGGCCTGCCTTGGCGATTACCGCGCAACACTCTCAAAATATTATATTGAGGTTCAGTCAATTCATGTTTCTTTAAAAATTGCAGAAATTCATAACTTAACTGTTTAACAGTATAAGCTAAATTTATCATGCCTTTGTGATAATCGTTCCTGAAACGGCCTTTTATTTCCTCCTCAATCTTCACTGAATTATCTTTTTAAAAGTTCCGGGTTTCTGATAAATCCAACACACCAGATCATTATTAAAATTACTAATGGCATTACAATACTAATACCAGATGTCATATGAATAATTATGGCTCCCCCCATATAGGAACTCAGTAATAAGGTCCCGTAAATGTTAGTTCTTGGGAAGAGAAATAAAAGAGCAGATGTGATTTCGCCCAACGCGATAATAATTCGCCAATCGGCTAATTTCATTTGTTCCATTTGCTCAGGGTGCAAAAAAAGTTTCCCTGTTGCACTGAATAAATAAAGCGCTGCTAACTGAATCCATGAGTGTCTTATTCCCTGCAATTTTTGCAAATGCAAATACCTTCCTTGAATTATCTGCCGAAAGAGCTATCAGAGTATTCCTCACATCTTTCTTGTCTTTTGCAAGACCGGTCCTGACTTCTTTCTGTGTTTCACTGATGAGCTGGATCTCTCTGATGGTGCTTTGCAGCACTGTAAAATTTTGCGCAAACTCAGGCAGATTTATTGTTATCGCCTCATTCGGCACAAGAAAATCTCTTGTTGCACTGTACATTTTCACTTTACTTTCCTGTTTTGTGTTCATAGCTTTAAAATTTAAGGTTAATAAATGAATACTCTATCACTTTTAATGATTGGTTATTACTGGTTTAAGAATAAAATCAGTGGAATAATCTTTCAGAAAGTTTTTAAGATCGACCGAATAACTTTTTAGAGAAGAAGAAAAATTAAATTGAAAAGGATAAATTCTCCATTGTTTAAATGAAATTCGGTATTAATACGTCGGAATTATGCATTGTAACGCCAGAATTATGCAATGATAGACTGAAATCATGCATTGCGAAGGTGAATTATTCAATTGCGAAGCAGAAAAACCGGTTTGCAGTATCAGAAACCAGTTTTGCATTGAACTGTAGTTTGTTTTAATATTGTTTCTAATAGATTTCACGAGACTTCAGGATGATTGCACAACAAAATTATTTCATAAAATAACATCACGCAATAGTCCATTTGGACTATATAAAATATGCAGAATTTGGAGTTCTTCTAGTCCTCTCCATTTATTTTGCCTATTTCTGTTGCACAGTTTAAAATAATTTCATATTTTTATTGCACGATTGTGCTAACCTGTTAAAGGGTTGATCGGTAAAAAAAATAGAATCGCTGATTTGACCTATAGGTTTATTGAAGAGGCTGCTTTCCGGAAAGAACATTTATGATGTTTCTTTTCAGTGCTTAATAAATAATAAATATGTCTAATCTTTAAATCTTATCTCATCATGAAAAAATTAAGTCTCGCCGCAATTTTTGGTTTAATCATTTTGCTACTCATAGGTTGTGCCCCTGTGAAATTCTATTCAAATTCTGGTTTAACTGAAAACACAGGATTAAAGTATTATACGGTAAACCCATTTCTTCAGGTAGAAATGGAACGGACATGGCATCTGTGTTACGGATTGTTAAAAAGGAATATGCCCTAACCAACAGGGAGATTGAAATTATGGACAGAATCTCTGATGGGCTTCTAAATAAAGAAATCGCAGATGAATTGAATCCCTGTGTAAATACTGTCAGAGCGCATGTCCGGAATATCTTAAATAAACTTGGTGTAAAAAACCGGACCGAAGCAACAAACAAGTATAAGGATATCCTTGAAAAAAACAGAATATTCTTCTCCAATAAATAAAAAGGACTAGTCCAAAAGGACTATTTACAGGCATTAAATTTATACATATTTTCGTTCCAGCTGCTTAGTAAATATTTTAAAAACTAAATGTAGGAGGAATAGAAATGGAAACAATGTATGGTAAATTGATCTTTGTTCATTTTTTGCCCCAAAAACGAACCAAAAAAGGGCGCCGTAAATGACAACTTCACCCTGGCCGTGCTCCTGCTACACAGGCCTTGTTGGCACTACCGGCCAGGCTGAAGTTCGCGCCATTTCCGGGTTGCCTGCGCACCTCCATCTACAAAAATCTGTAAACACAAAGTATGTTTTATGGATTTCAAACGGCCCCAAAATTATCTGCAGCCTTGATCTTTTTTGGTTACTTTTTTATATCAAGATAAAAAAGTAACTGGGGTTTGGGGCAACGCCCCATTAAACATAAAAATCATTAAAAACTTAAATCCAACAAAGAAACTTAAGGCGCACTTCTTATCAGGAACTCCTGGGGTAAAGAATGGGGTGATAAAGGTTATGGATGGCTGCCTTATGATTATGTGTTGGACAACCTGGCATCGGATTTCTGGTCGCTTCTTAGTATGAATTTGGTTGATTCAGGGCAGTTCGGGGTTGAGTAAATGTGAAATGTCATGTTTACATAATGGCTAATCGCAATAATACAGTCCTTTATACTGGAGTTACAAGCGATCTTAAGGAACGGGTAAACCAGCATAAATCTAAAAAACACTCGAATAGTTTCTCTGCCAGATATGACATATGCAAACTGGTTTATTATGAAAGGCATGGATCAATTGGTGATGCAATTAAAAGAGAAAAACAAATTAAGGGAGGATCCAGGAAAAAAAATTGACCTTATAAATGGGATGAATCCGGAATGGATTGACTTAAGTATAACTCTGGATGGGTTATTGGGATTGCTTCGTCCCGCAGGGCGGGACTCGCAATGACATTGCATATAAGATAGACTGTTGATGGGACACAAACGAAAGACACCAATACTACTTTAAAACACCACTCATTGCGAGTCCCCATACAAATTTGCACACCAAGTTTTATGACAGCCAAAGATATACTAAATTTGGAGTACTTTACACAGTTTGACCGAGCTCAAGACTAGTGCAAATTGCCTGTTTGCGAGTATGGTTCCGGAAGATTGAGCCATCAAGTATGGTACTTCCTTTTACAAAGGAATGTCCGATTAGTAGCATTTCATAGATTGAAGGCCTTTCGGGTGTAAAGTTTACTTTATAAAACTGAAAGGAAAATAAAAAAAATCAGAGAAAATGCTGCCAGAATTGACATTGGAGCAAAGAGGGTCTTTGTATCAGTAGACGAGCAGGAAGTTAAAAACTTTTTCACGTTTACGGAAGATCTTGAGCAGTTACGCGATTATCTGCTTAAGCATAAAATCGTAACAGTAGCCATGGAGGCCACCGGGGTTTACTGGAATATTTTATACGAGATATTAGAAGAAGCAGGTATTGATGTATGGCTGGTAGATGGACGTCAAACCAAACAAGTACCCGGTCGGAAAACAGACGTAAAAGATTGCCAGTGGATACAGCAGTTGCATAGCTATGGGTTATTGAACCGGTGTTTTGTTGTGGAATCAGACATAAAAGAGCTAAGGAGTTATCAACGGTTAAGAGAGGACCATTTTCGTTCAGCCGCGATGCACGTCAATCATATGCAAAAGGCTTTAACCGAAATGAATATCAGACTAAAGGAAGTTTTAAGCCAAATTCATGGCACGAGTGGCTTAGCAATTATTGAAGCAATTTTGAAAGGGGAGCGCAATAAAGAAAAATTGCTAAGAATGTGTCATAGCAGCATTATTAAAAACAAGAAGGAAGAAGTCTTAAAATCCTTAAACGGGAAATATACTCAAGCCGGATTATTTGCATTACAACAAGCATTTGAATCATACAATTTCTATCAACACCAAATACAGCAATGCGACCAAATGCTGGATAAGGTAATTAAAAGGATGGGTGATGGAAGCACAAAGCAAAAATCTCAACGTCCACGGAAGCCAATTCGACACAATAAACCTGATATTGACAATCTCGGAATGTCATTAATAAAAATATTTGGTGGTAAGGATGCTACGTTATTGTCGGGAATAACAGATTATACCTGGATGCAATTACTTTCAGAAACTGGCACTGAATTATCCCGGTGGCCATCAGAAAAACACTTTACAAGTTGGTTAGGCCTTTCTCCTGGTCAACATTCATCTGGTAAAACTAAAAGAATAAAAGAAAAGCAGGTCGTCCTAAAGCAGGTCAAATATTTAGGCAAATAGCTCAGAGTTTATTGACAAGTAAACACATTGCCCTGGGTGCCTTCGGAAGAAAGCTCAGAGCAAGAAAAGGCCCTTCAATAGCCATTAAATCAATGGCACGTAAGCTTGCAGTATTATACTGGAGGGTTATGGTAAAAGGTCTGGAATATGTAGAAAAAGGAATAATAAAATATGAAGAACAACTTTTGGCGCAAAGACATAAGACACTTACAAGATTAGCTAATGAACTAAATGTACAAATATCTTATAATCTATGATTTATGAAATGTTGTCATTAGTAGGAGGAACGACGAAGCAATCCCTTACTAACAAGTGCAAACATTCTAATAAAGAGATGCAGACCTAAGGTATTTGGAATAATATTAAAAAGTTTTACATTAGAGGTCTTAAATTTACTGATAATGGAATCAAATAAAAAGCAAAAGATCATGGTAAATCTGAAAACAACTAAAGGGATAATTGCTATTCTTACCGGAGGGGGAGATGTTCCCGGACTTAATCCGGCTATTCGTGCCGTAACAATCCGTGCAAACCGGGAAGGATATAAAGTAATCGGACTTCGCCGGGGATGGGCCGGTATTACCGAATTAATAAGGGACAACAAAGCAGACAACAGCAACAGTTATCAGGTCCTTACTGACGATATTGTTAATAAAGCAGGCCGTACCGGCGGAACCTTTTTACATACCTCCAGAACAAGGCCCAGTCACATGGCAAAAGAGAATGTTCCCGACCATCTTCAAAGTACCTATAATGCTGAAATAAACGACCTTACTCCGGAGATAATAAAAAACCTTGAATGGCTTGGTGTTGATTATCTTATTCCTATAGGGGGCGATGATACCCTCAGTTATGGTGTTCATCTTTACAAAAAAGGGGTAAATGTTGTTGCAATACCTAAGACGATGGACAATGATGTTCCTGGAACCGATTACTGTATCGGCTTCAGCACCTGCATTACACGAACCATTCAGATGACGAACAGCCTTAGAACATCTGCCGGATCTCACGAAAGACTTCTGGTTCTTGAAGTTTTCGGAAGATATGCTGGGTTTACTGCTATGCTACCTACAATGGCAGGTGCTGCAAACAGATGTGTGATACCCGAATATGAGTTTGATATTGATCTGCTTACAAGCCTTCTGGTTGAGGACAGGAATCATAATCCAAGCAAATATTCTGTTGTTCTGGTATCAGAAGGAGCAATGTTTAAAGGAGGAGAGATGATCTTTACTGACAGCGAAAAGGATGCTTATGGTCATGCAAAACTTGGAGGGATCGGTGATATGGTATCGGCAAAACTTAAAGAACTTTCGGGAAAACATAATAAAGGGAAAACAATTAATGTAATTAACCAGAAGCTTGGTTATATGGTACGCGGAGGAGATCCCGACGCTCTGGATTCCATTGTCCCGATGGCTTATGGAAACCTCGCTCTTGATCTTATACTTAAGGGGGTACATGGAAGAATTGTAGTTCTCAAGAACGGAAGATACGATAATCTCCCTATTGATGTGGTTACATCATCTAAAAAAGTAGTTAAAGTATCTGATTATTATAATGTTGAAAGGCTAAGACCTTACTATCATAGTTTTGAGATGAAACCATTCCTTCTGATGGCTTCAGATAATTAATCAGCAAAGTAATTTATTTATTTTTCATCCACTTCCCCCTGAAGGGATTTTTTCTCCAGGTTTTAATCTTCTGGAACAAATTTCTTTACTTTTGTTCCAAATTAGTATCTTTTGGGAAAAGGAGTTGTATTAAAATCTACAGGAAGCCGTTACAGGGTGCTCTTTGGTGAAAGAATTATCCTTGAATGTTCCATTAAGGGGAAGCTCAGGATTAAAGAATTGCGCACTACAAATCCCATTGCTGTTGGAGATAATGTCTTGTTCGAAATTGATAAAAAAAATAATACCGGAATTATAACGGAAGTACTTGACCGCAGGAATTACATTTTAAGAAAAGCCTCAAATCTCTCAAAACATTCCCAGATAATTGCAGCTAATGTCGATCAGGTATTTCTCATGATCACCATTATTCTTCCTGAGACGCCTGTAGAATTTATCGACAGGTTTCTGATAACCGCCGAAGCTTACAGGGTCCCCGCTAAGATTATTATTAATAAAACAGATCTGTATGGCGAAGATGACCTTGCCAAAATGGAATACCTTGAATCCATGTACACTAAAATTGGTTATGAATGTATCAGGCTCTCTTTATACGACATAACCAATCTTGAAACTCTCAGGTTGTTAATGAAGGACAAGATCAGCCTTATCTCCGGCAATTCAGGTGTCGGGAAAACAACCCTTTTAAACTCTTTTAATCCAGCGCTGAATCTAAAAACAGCGGAGATATCTGATTATCATAAACAGGGAAAGCATATCACAACCTTTCCTGAAATGCATCAGATGCCTTTTGGCGGATTTGTAATTGATACTCCGGGAATAAAAGGATTTGGTGTTGTTGATATGGAAAGGAATGAGATTTATCATTTTTTCCGCGAAATATTCAGAGTATCAAAAAAGTGCAGGTTCAATAATTGTCTCCACCTTGATGAACCGGAATGTGCAGTGAGGAGTGCTGTGGAAAATGGCGGGATAGATCTTCTCCGTTATAAAAGCTATCTTAATATCATGGAAGGAGATAACCGAAAGTACAGGTGAAATTGATAAATATTGTAAATTCCAGAATTAAGATGAAATCATGGCTTTAGAGAAAATTAATGTTGTAAAGTTTCTGGAACTTGCCGAAAGCATACCTGTTATTGATGTAAGGTCTCCTTCGGAATTTAATACAGGCAATATTCCGGGAGCATTCAACATTCCGCTTTTTGATGATAAGGAGAGAGAGGCAGTTGGTACAATATTTAAAAAAAAGGGACGTATACCCGCAATTCTTGAGGGGTTGAAACATACAGGGCCGACCATGTCTTCAAAACTGGAACGGGCTTTGAAGATTGCAAAAAACGGTAAACTTTTGGTCCATTGCTGGAGGGGAGGTATGAGATCGGAAGCAATGGCCTGGTTTTTTTCATTAGGCGATATTGATACAGAAGTCTTGGATGGAGGATATAAGTCGTACCGTCATCATATTCTTGAGAGCCTTTCTGAGAAAAGAAAAATGATCGTCCTGGGAGGAATGACAGGAAGCAGCAAAACACATATTCTCAAATATCTGAAAGGATGTGGTCAGCAGGTGATCGATCTTGAAGGACTTGCAAATCATAAGGGTTCTGCTTTCGGATCTCTTGGCCAGCCGCCTCAACCATCTACCGAACAATTTGCAAATGTACTTTTTGATGAATGGAAGCAAATAAACAGGAATCTTCCATTATGGGTTGAAGATGAAAGCCGGAATATTGGTTCGGTATTCATGCCAGAGCGGCTTTATTTAAATATGCAGGAGACCCCGGCCATTATTCTCATGATGGATGTTAAAACAAGATTACCAAGGCTTTTGGAAGAATATTCAACCTACTCTGCGGAATCTCTGAAAGCATCGATTATTAAGATAAGCAAACGTCTTGGAGGTGATAACACCAGAGATGCCATTAATGCGGTTGAAACGGGGGATTTTGCTAAGGCAATAGAAATAACCCTTTACTATTACGATAAAGCGTATATGTTTGGATTAAAGAAGAAAAGCAACAAGAATATCATTTATGTAACTACAGATTCCGATGATATTGAAACTAATGCTTTGAAAATACTTGATGCTGCAGGTAAGACAACCTGGTAAACGACCTCTTTTATTGACTCTTAACTTCTATTGACTCGACCCATTTATAAACTTTATCAGATCTCCTCAGATAATCAGGTGTTTTAATTGAACAGAGTTCTCCTTTCATTGCTTTCTCAGTCACTTTAAGGTCAACACGTATCTCATCCACATTATATTCAATAACCCCGGTTGTGGGCCCTGTGATTAGAATTGTATCACCTTTATTCAGATCGCCGTTTTCTAGTTTGATCTCGCCAACATTAAGCTTTGTAAAGTAATTAGTAATCTTTCCAAGATAAATCTTTCTTTTTGTGGCACTTGAACCATAATTTGTGTTCCATTCCCCCATCTTCTGACCAAGATAATAGCCGTCCCAGAAACCTCGGTTAAAAACCGTAGAAAGCCTCTTTCTCCAGGCTTCTGTTTTTTCTTTGTCGTATGTTCCGTTTTCAATAGCACTGACGGCTTCATCATAACACGATGATACCTCCTTAACATATTCTGCAGAACGGGCCCTTCCCTCTATTTTCAGAACTCTTACACCAGCCTCAATCAATTTATCGAGAAATCCAATTGTACAGAGATCCTTGGGAGACATAATATATTCATTATCAATCTCAAGTTCATAACCAGATTCTTTACCTGTAGCAATGTACGATTTACGACAAGTCTGATAGCATTCCCCCCTGTTTGCCGATTTATTGTTTTCATGAAGACTTAAATAGCATTTCCCCGAAACAGCCATACATAAAGCGCCATGCGCAAACATCTCAATTTTGATAAGTTCCCCCCGAGGTCCCCTTATTTTCTGCTCTTTTATACTATTGTAAATATAACTGACCTGGTTAAGGTTTAATTCACGCGCCAATACTGCTACATCGGCCCATTGAGAATAGAATTTCAATGCTTCAGTATTTGTGATATTCAGTTGTGTTGAAAGATGAACCTCGATTCCGGAGGCAAAAGCATAATTTATTACAGAAATGTCGGAAGCAATAACCGCAGATATCCCGCTTTCAACTGCGGCATCGATTATCCGGTGCATCTGTTCAATTTCGTGGTCATATACAACGACATTCACTGTAATATAGCTCTTAAGGCCTTTTTTTTTGCAGATTGAAGCGATCTTTCGCAGGTCATCAAGGGTGAAATTGTTTGAGGAAGCTGCTCTCATATTGAGTTGTTCGGCTCCGAAGTAAACGGAATCGGCACCGCCCTGAATCGCTGCTATAAGCGATTCATACGATCCAGCAGGAGCCATTATCTCAATATCTTTCCTCTTCATAAAGAGTTGCAAATATAGCGATTAGAATTTATCCTTATTCATCACAATCCTGATGCAGGAACCCTTCCCGACCTCTGAATGCCTTACAAAGATACGTCCGTTATGATACTCCTCAATGATCCGTTTTGCCAGCGAGAGACCCAGACCCCATCCTCTCTGCTTGGTTGTAAAGCCGGGATTGAAAATTTTGTTGAATGCTGATTTTGGAATACCTTTTCCGGTATCTGAAATATCTATTAATGCATTTTTCTCTGTCTCCGAAATACGAACAGTGATATCCCCGGTTCCTTCCATTGAGTCGATAGCATTCTTTATTACATTCTCAATGACCCATTCAAAAAGGGCAGAATTTACCGGAACAACAACCTCTTTATTGAGGCTGTAATCAATAATAAATCTAACCTTTGATGACGTCCTTGATTTCAGATAATCAACTGTGTGGGAAATTATGGCAACAATATTCTCGCTTGCCAGAGCCGGTTTTGATCCGATTCTTGAAAACCTTTCAGTTACTTTTTCAAGCCTTTCAACATCAAGGGCAAGTTCTCTGGTAATTGAAATTTCGGGGTATTTCTGCTGTAAAATTTCTATCCAGCCTGCAAGAGATGATGTCGGAGTACCAAGCTGATGGGCAGTTTCTTTCGACATCCCGACCCACACCTGGTTTTGTTCAGCTTTTCGCGAAGAGTTGAACGCCAGGTACGAAACAAGAATAAAAAGTATAATTATTCCCAGTTGAATATAAGGGTAGAAAATCAGCATCGTAAGTATAATACTGTCCTTATAATAAATCAGATTAAAATGACCATATTCAAGGTCGATTACTATTGGTTCATTTTTCTCTTTGATTTTTTTAAGGTTCTTTTTCAAATACTTTGGATCATCAATCCTTTCAGCATCGAAATTTCTTGCGGAAATTATACTGTCAGATTCATCAGTCAGAATAACAGGAATAGTATTGTTATTATCGATGATTGATGAGAGAAAATCAAGGTTCTGGCTTGTATCAGAAAGAGATACCAGTCTTATAGCTTCAGCCCACAGTTCAACATTTTCTCTCTCCTCTACCTTCAGTTTCCTGACTAGGTTACCTGTATAAATGAGAGAACCCATGCCGATGAGTACTGCAAAAAGAAGCAGAAAAAGCTTCCAGAGAGTTTTATGACGGAAAATAATCACAATATAAGTTTCGGGTATTTATTAAATCAAGTTGCTAATTATTGCTTGTTATAAAAGGTGTTAAAATATTGTAAATCAATTATAAATATTTTTTTAAATACTGGTTAAGTTTACAAAACGCTCTCCTTTTTTACAACAGGAGGATCGGGTGTCGTCTTTACAGTATCAGTCTTTTCCCAGGTGATCCTGAATCGCGATTTCTTCTCAGCCGGTTTCTGCTTTACAGTAGTATCGCTTTTAAACCATCCATATTCCTGATTCAGAATAGTTTTAAGTGTCTGCCTTTCAGATTTAAAGTTGTTCTTTACCTCACTGCTTGCTGCTTTGATGTCATATCCTACTTTAACCGTTTCTCCTTTACCTTCAATTTTTAATAACAGGGAAGTGCGACCCAGGCCATCATCTTCAATAACACCGAATTCGGATATACTGCTTTTGTTTTTCTTTATTTTCTTGCTCAGGATTTCCGATAACAGCATCTTAACATGATATTCATAATCATTATCAAAACTGTGCTTTCCGTTCACAAACAGATCAACAGCCGAAGATTTAACGTCCATCTGCGGGATATACAGGAAATTGTTTCTAATAAAAAAGTCATTCTCCAACTGCTCGAAACTTATGTTTTCCAGTTCTGAAAGTTCAATAAATGTAGAGAGTTGTTTTACCGGATCAAAATTTATGAGAGCTCCGTTGACCACGAGGTATTTGCCTTCAGCTGTCAGTGATTTTATCTGGGGATGCAGCATGGAGTCCATCGGAAGAAGGAGTGACAGTGAACCGGAGAGAGTACCTGCAATATTTTCAGCTTTCAGAAAGTCCTGTCCGAAATTGTGGAATGTTGTAAAGGCTTTATTTACATCAATTTTAGTGACATTAAAACTGCCCCTTGCTATAACTGATTTATTGCTGTTCTGAATAATGAAACCATTACCGGAGATCATCCCGTTTAATGATTGCATATTCAGCGATTTAAAGGTTAACAACCTTGGTTTGTAATTTAGGCTGCCCGCAACTTTAGATGCAGAAAATGATTTAAAATTCAGGCTGTCAATTTTAAAATTTATATCAAGTATGAGATCTTCAGGTAGTGTAAATGCGGATTTATTCAGGGTTGATGTATCTGATGTTGGAGAATCTTTAATAAACAGTTCCGGGATTAATCTGCTGAATGTAACATCGGCTGATGCAATCATCTGAACCGGCCTGCCTGCAAGCCATTCGGGGAAATTTCTTGCCTGGATAGAATTTGAAATTGACAAATTGCCATTTACCTGGTTAAATAGCATTTTATCGTTTTTAAGCCCGATGCTGAAAGAGTTAAAAACCAGATCTGCTTCAGGTTTCATATCAATGATATCAGATAAAGTATATTTCCCTTTATGGCTTAAACTGCTTACCATCTTAAGATCGAGATCTACAGAACCCGCTGCTGTTGAAATATTTTGCAGGTCGAAAAACTCCTTCAGCTCTGCCGGGATAACTTTCCCTTTCAGAAGAAGTGCTGCCGTGGGATTATCAAATCGGTACAATGTAAATGAGCCGGTATATTCTGCCGACCCAAGTTTTGCTTTAAGATCTTTGATTGAAACAGAACTGGTTTCAGGGTGGTTTTTTGATCCGTTTGAAAAATATCCGGCAAATGAAAGATCATTAATGGTTAAATCTGATTTTCCGTATGCAATATGACCATTGTTGAGGATGCAGTTTATTTCAATATGTGGATTAGATGTCCGGCTTAAAATGCCTTTGATCTTGCTGTTAACAACTAATATCCCTGTTGGATCATATTCTGAGACCATTTTGAGATATTTTCCAGGTAAGTAGTTCCTGATTTTTGAGATATCAATATTATGGCCGGTAATATTAAGATCAAGCATATTATCAGAAGAGACAAACCCATCTAATCCAAAATCGTAATTTTCAATACTTAAGGTCCCTTTTTTGAACATAATGCCAATTTTGGATCTTTGAAGGGTTAAATCAAGATCGGCTTCTATTGTTTTTGTGATTTTAGTATTGCACAGTTGAAAACTTTCAATTTGCATTTCAGCCACTGCAGCAAAATCGACATCATCGCCTAATATTCTGCTTTTAAGCTGGCCTTCTTTAATTAACCCGTTAATAATCAGTTTTGTTGCCCGGTTGTTATAGTAAGTTTTAATATCAGTCAGGTTAATTCTTTCAAGATCAATAGTGAAATCATCACCACCGGAGCTTTCGTTTTTTACCGATATGTCATAATTAACAAGGCCCGCTGTATCAGTAAAGAAGTTCATTTTACCGGCTCTTACGCCTACACTTTCAATGTTGTAAATGCCTTTCAGGATATCTGTTATTTTGAACTTGACTGACACAAACCGTGCTGCCAGAAGAGTGTCTGTATTAATTCCCGTGAATGCGTCAGAACTAAAATTGGAAGAAGAATGAACAAGAACATCTTTCAACTCCAGAGAAGCGTTAGGAAATTTTCTTAGAAACGAAAGTTTGAAAGATCCGACATCCAATTTTGTTGAAAGATTTTTATTTAGCGATTTAAGGATAATATCTGCAACCTTATCCTGCAGAAGGAATGAGGCTGAGAAAAGGATAATTGAAACTGTGATAATCAGTATTGTAAACAGTTTCAGTATTTTCAAAATAAGTTTCATGTATTAAAAAGAAAAGTATGTCAACCGTTTGAAGAACCGTGGAGCAAAGTTAATTCATTTGAATAAATTATAACTTCAAGAAACTACAATGAACCTTTTAAGTCTTTGATATTATGATTTTCAGGAACGTTATTTACAGAAAATGTATTGAAGGTATTACTGAAAACATTAATTAACAGGACTTTGCCACTGAGAATCTCTCCTGTTTCAGTTATTATTTTAATCACTTCATTAGCCATATAAGTTCCGGTAATCCCCGGAAGAGCACCAAGTAATCCAACCTGGACTGGCAGAGGGTTTTTAAATTTTTTATCTTTTTCGGAAGGATTATAACATCTGTAAGTTGGTCCTCCTTTATAATTGAAAACAGAGATCACACCTTCGTATTTATATATGGAACCATGAACCATTGGTTTGTCGAGGATAACGCATGAATCGTTAATTATGTATCTTGTTTCGAGATTATCTGTTGCATCAACAATTACATCGAAATTTTTCAAAATGTTCATGGAATTTGAAGCATCAATCCTGAGATTGAATATTTCGAATTCTACAAGTGAATTAAAATGTTCAAGGCGGTTTTTTGCTATTATTGATTTGAGTTTTCCCACATCATCTGATCCATACAATACTTGTCTCTGAAGATTTGTCTCATCAACCATGTCAAATTCAGCGATGGATATCTTCCCGATGCCTGCAGCGGTCAGATATTGAAGAACAGGACATCCAAGTCCTCCGGCGCCAACCACAAGGACTTTTGCCTGTTTCAGCTTTTCCTGGCCTTTGATCCCGATTTCCGGGATCATGATCTGCTTATTGTATCGTCTTATCTCTCGTGGAGATAATATATCGTCTTTCATTTATAATATCTGTCTGTTTAATACAAATATACGGTACCGGCATACAAGAAACAAGAATAAATAAATAGGGACATTCGATCGAATGTCCCTACAGGATTTATCAGGAATGATGTAAAAATTAATCGTTAAATGTAAATGCGACACCTATTTCAAAAGGATACAGGTCATTGCCTTCCGGTCCTTTTCCTGTCCGGAATAATGGAGTCATATAATAAGTTCCATAAAGCTGGAAATTTTCATAACCAATACGGGCTGTTGCGCCATACCTAAGCATATTCAAACTGAAATCTCCGTTTGCTTTTACCTTCTGTCCATCCTGGTATACCATTTTGGTGTGCGAACCTATTTTCACTGCCCCGATTGGTCCTGCTGCGATATTCAGGTGGTTATTATCGACAGGAATCTGTATCTCAAACATAAAAGGGAGATTAAGATATACTGTGGCAAGTTTTGATTTTTTGAGTGAAGCTCCCGGATTGAGCTCCTCAATAATTCCGTTAGTTCCCTTAAGGATATTGTTATTCCTATCAAACTTATAGTTATTCATGTTAAGGCCAAATCCTGTAACAAAGCCGATATGTCTTGTTAATCCAAGGCTTAATTGCGAAAAGTTGATATTGAAATTTGATGATTTACCTGAATGAAGTGTCATGTATTCAATATCGGCAGGCAAAACAAGACTCCTGTCGGATGTTAAAAAATTATTGAACCCGAACTCTACTCCAGACCAATGTCCTTTGAACCTGTTTCTTCTTCTGGCACGGTCGTCCTCCGTATCATCCTGATTCCATTCATCATTCTCAGAGTATCTTTTAAAATTGAATTTTGGTCCTTCAAGTGATTCGAGGATATTAAGGCCCCGGTTTCCAACCCTTACATTTAGTGATGAATCACCTTCCTCAATATTTAAGAGGTTTTTTCCTATAGAAACTTTAGTGTTTTCATCTGCGTTAACTGCGGTTCCCTGTTTTTTGCCATCCTGGCTTTTCGCGGATGATTCCTGGCTGAATCCCTGCATTATTATTGCTGCTGTGAGCAATATGATTATTCCAATCTTTTGCATGATAGTAAATTTAAAATGTTAATTGTTTTCAGAGATGGGACGAAAAGGGTATTCAAAAAGTTACGGAAGGGGGTTCATTTTTTTTAACCGGGGCATTAAATTTCAGGATCTTTGAACTGAAATAGACCGATCTAAGCTCTCCGTTCTCGTCATTATTCTTATCAAGTGCCATTTCCCAACCCAGTAGTTTATTGAGTCCCGTTACTCCGGCTTCTGCAATTTCGTATCCTTTAAGTGGACTGTCTAATGATATGTTTTCTTTAAGTATCTTTTCCCGGAAAGTTTTTGCAAAGAACCTGCTTAGGTTGCTTCTTTCATCATCATACGTGGGGATAATGAGATTGGAATTAGATGCAACAAGTGTATTGCTAACACTTCTTTTTTTTAGATCGATCTCTGCATAAAAAGGAATTTTTGTAAGCTGTATTTCCAGATCGTCAGGATTTCTATGTAATGAATCATTTGGCATGAGTGCCGTCGGATCAGATTGGATTATAACAGAATTGTTTTTCTGAACTCCGGCAAACAGATTTTCTCTTTTTAGTTTCGAGAGGACAGGCTTTTTGTCTGTTATTATTTTATCAGGAACTTTGTCAACAGCTCGTTTAAAAAGGGTGCTGTCAATCACGATGTTTTGTGTTGTGGTATTAGTTTCATCTGGCAGGTTCCGTGGGATTATAAGATAGGTCATGATGAGCAGAGCAATTGTTGCAGCTGCACTTAATCCTATGACTGCAAACCGCATAACTCTCTGTACGGCTGTTTTCTTAATGAGTTGATTCTTGTGTTTGTAACTGATACCTGCAGGATCAAGTCTGATTTTCTGAATTAATTCAAAAGTCCTCTTCTTTTCATAATCCTGATTAATACTCTCCATCAATTCTGTTTGCTGACCGGCCGAAAGATCATTTTCAAGATAAGCGACACAAAGGTATTCGAACTGGGATCCGGAAAGGACAGCGATTGATTTTTTCAGCTGGTCTTTATGCGGGAATGATCTTTCTGATGGTTTAAGGCTGACCGCAGTCAGTCCATCAAATTCTTCCTTCAGTTCAGGGTTTTCGCTCAGAAATAATTTAAGCAGCTCAACCTGAAGGTCGCTGAGATTACCGTCGAGCCAATCAATAAGCCATATTTCATAGTTTGATCTGTCGATTTTCATAGCTATAATACAGTTTCAATTTTCCCGATAAAGCTTTTCAATGCAAGTCGTCCCCTGTAGATATTTATTTTCACCTGTGCTTCAGTTTGTCCCGTGATCTCGCCGATCTCCTTATAACTGTAACCTTCATAATCGCGCAGCAGGACTGAAGTTCTCTGTTGGTCAGGTAGTCGTTCGATAGCTGTATGAAGAATCTCGTTAAGGTCACTGTACTGGGATTCATAAATAAGGTTGTTTTCATAAGATTCTTCAAGCGTTGTCATTCTTTTTTCCTTACGTATTATATCTATCATGGTGTGATAGGCAGTTGAAAACAACCATGATTTCACAACAGTATACTCTATCTCAGCAACATGTCTCCAGAGCTTTTCATAGCTATCTTGTACGATATCATTTGCCCTGTCCTCATCCTTGAGATTCCCCCTGATGAAGCGGTAAACTGAATCGGCATACTCCTCAACAGATCTGTTATATTCTTTAACTGTCATAAAGTGAATTCCAATGCAAAGACGGATGAAATTACGAAAAGTTACAGGATAATTAAAAAGGATTGCCACGCCCTCCTTCGTCGGGCTCGCAATGACGGTGCATACAAGGTACATTCTTAATGGGGGATGTAGAACAGATACTTAGGTGCAGTGTCCTTGCGAGAAGCGAAGCGACGAAGCAATCCATCACCAACATCTGCAAACATCCTAATGAAGTGCTACCTCAAGTGATTTTTGCTAATTCTTCAATTGGTACACCCTCACCCAGTCAATTTCCATTGATGTCATTCCATTTATTGGTTTATCCAACCCACCTGCAAGAAGAACATACATGGGCTCCTGTGGCACATCTGATGTCTGCCTGAATACCGATGTATCGTTTATTTTCCAGACAAGTTTGTCGGAAGTCCATTCAAGGGTATAGATGAAGAAATCATTTGAATAACGTGAACCAATGGACGTTTTAGAGGCATTTCCTTTAGCTGGGAAAAAGTCGGACAAGACTTTCCCTTTTGATGTCCGGCAGATGTCGATATGTGGAGTGATTTTATCAGCCAGCATCCAGAAAGCACTTTTTGCATTGGGATCTCCAAGCTTGATTTTTGCTGTGAAAACGCCATATTTCTGCCTGAAACTGTTCCCGGAATTAATAAGTCCCGAGGTATAACTGAACTTTTTTGTTGAAAATCCATGAATCGCTGACCATACTTTACCAGTGACTTTCCGGGGTTTAGTATTGATCTTAAGTATGCTGTTCCGGAGTTCAAAATTTTCTTTTTCTGTATATGCCTGAAGATCTGATTCAACAGAATATCTGTCTTTCAGTAACTTTTCCCCCCAGTAGTAATTTGTGAGCCATTTTTTTGTATCCAGCTTTTCTCCGTCAAACTCATCACTGAATGACAACTCTCTGTATTTAAGGACATCAAATTTATTGGAATCCTTAACTTTGAAATACCATAGAATATCATCACTCTTCTTCAGCTTATCATACTCCAGAACTTCTTTAAACATTTCAGTCTTTTCGAATCTCTTCTTATCGAGAAGATTCTCTTTCTTTTCTTTGAACTCTGCTGAGGCTACATACTCTCTAAGTTCATAAAATCTGGATAACCGTGTTGAACCATCTGTATTGAGATAGTTTGCATACTCTTTCGAGGACTTGAATTTATAAAACTCCTTTATTTCCAAATTTCCTTTAAGCCTTTTGTACTCAAGAAGCTTTTTATATTCTTCAGTATCTTTGAAGGTTATAGGCTTCATGTTCTTTTTTGCAAAGAATTCAGAAGTTTTCATATAGGCACCCAGTTCTTCAAACCGGAGAATGATCTTTGATTTTGTGGTCTCTCTCTTTGCGGCTGCCTTATAGTAATATTTGACCTCCGGATCAGATTTCAAAGTTTTATATTCTAAAAATTTCCTGTACTCATCAGTATCCTTGAAAGTAACTGGTTTCATCTTTTCTTTTTGCTTGAATTCATAAGAATTGATTAAACTTTCCAGCGACTCAAAATCCTTTATCTTCCGGGAATCATCCATTTCTTTAAATCTTTTCAGGGTACTCCCGGCAATAGTTTTAAAAAAGAGAACGATATCCTTTGCTTTTTGAAGAGATAAAAACGCTTTCTCTTTTGAATATTCTTCAGAATTCTTATACTGAAGGGATTCGATCTCTTTTCTTTTCTGTACGAAATCGGAAGAATTAACCAATTCGTTCAACTCATTATATTTTGCCAACTGATCAGATTCCGAAAAGACATGGAGTTTCTCAAATTCGGCAATCAAAGCCTTTTCGGCCTGCTCAATTTTAGAAGTTGATGGGATCATTCCCAGTAAAAGCCTGAGACTTGCCATTGTAAAATTGGTTTATGTACAACATATAAAGATAAAAAATCTTTCGAGAATAATAGGTCATGAGCATTCAAATATTTGTTTTTTAGGATTTGAGAGAACCAGGGAATAATAAAAAAGCTCACTTTTAAATCTTTTTGAAAAAATTGGAAATTATTTTTTTCTGTTTTATTTTTGACTAATCGTTCAATCAAAAAACGATTTTATTAAACCGGGAATATTGAAAGGAAGTTTAGACAATAATAAAAATGAGCACTAAGGGCGCCGTTTTATACCTCAGGTAAGCTTAGTAACGTAAAATCATTCCTATGAAAAAAGTATTTAAAATGATCCTCTATTCCTTTTACGCCATTCTTGGTTTAATCCTTTGTTTAATCATTTTCCTGTATACCTATTATTCTGTTCTCGAGAAAAGGCAGATCAAACTGGAAAATGAATTGGAGACCAGATCGAAGGATGTCATAATCCCTCCCGATTCCGTTACAAGGATTGCAGAGAAACCTGTTCTGAACCTTATTCCAGTTCCTCAGAAAGTCCAATTTACAGGAGGAAACTGCGTTTTCCCTTCATCACTGGTTTTTACCATCGATAATTCATTACAGAAACTGGTGGCAGATTATCTGAAAATGATACCCGGGATAAAAACCAGCTATTCTCAAATAGGAGGGAATATCCTTTTCAGGTATAATCATGAACTTCCTCCTCAAGGCTATACCCTTGATATCCGGCAAAAAAAATAACAGTTGAGTACAGCAGTCAACAGGGTTTGTATTACTCATTAGTATCACTCAAAGTTCTGAAACAGAACTATGCAGGGACTATTCCATGCGTTTTTATAGAAGACTATCCTGATCTCGCAGTACGCGGACTCATGCTCGATATCAGCCGTGATAAAGTTCCTACAAAGGAAACCCTGATGGGGATTATCCAGCTTCTGGCCGATCTGAAATTCAATCATTTTGAGCTGTACATTGAAGGATTCTCATTTGCATACCCATCATTTAAAAACCTTTGGGATGGGAAAGAAACAACGATATCAGGAAAAGAAATCCAGGAACTCAATGCTTTTTGTACAGCCCATTTTATTGACCTCGTACCCAATCAGAATTTATTTGGGCATATGATGGCATGGCTTGCAACGGATCAGTTCAAAGACCTTGCCGAATGCCCCAAGGGCTATAAAATTATGGGTTTAGTGAGCATGAAGGGAACTCTCGATCCGAGTGATCCGGGTAGCATTGAACTGGTATCAAAAATGACTGATGATTTGTTGCCAAACTTCACCTCCGGCTTCTATAATGTTAATCTTGATGAACCGTTTGAACTGGGCAAAGGGAAAAGTAAAGAACTTTGCGAGAAAATAGGTGAGGGAGAAGTGTATTTGGATTATGCAATGAAGATGCACGATCTAGCAACAAGTAAAAATAAGAAAATGTTGATGTGGGGAGATATTGTTATGAAGCATCCCGACCTGATCCCACGCATTCCCAAAGATATCACCCTTCTCGACTGGGGTTATGAATCAAGTTATCCTTACGAAAGACATTGCAAAACACTTCAGTCCTCGGGACTTAATTACATGGTTTGTCCAGGTACCAACAGCTGGACCAGCATAACCGGGCGAACTGATAATATGCTCGCTACCATCGAATCGGCTGCAACCAATGGTGTGAAATATGGTGCCAGGGGAATGCTTCTCACTGATTGGGGCGACCTTGGTCATTGGCAATACCTTCCGGTAAGCTATGCCGGGTACACTGTCGGCGGTGCCCTTAACTGGAACAGCACAAGCAGGAATGATTTACCATTAAGCAGGTTTTTGAACAGCTATGTTTTCAGAGATGAAAGTTCAATAATGGGTGATCTGGTTTTGGATCTGGGTCGTTATAACCAGTTCGAGGAATTTATCATGTTCAATATGACCACTTCCAATATGGCGCTTCAATTTGGTCTGCGTGATGAGATATTGGTGAATGCAATCTTTGATAAAATTGTAAATGGACTCAGCGATATTATGAAAGATCTGGCCCCCGAAATGATTGCCGCGTTTAAAGAAAATTACAATAACAAACATCCATTTAATTATCAGGGATTGAAAAATTTCATTGATTCAAAGGAGATCTTACTCGCCAATGTCAGAATTCAGACTGTTGATAGTCTTCTCATACGGGATGAATACTTCAATGCCATTCGCCTGGTAAGGCTGGGAGCCGGCCTTCAGAGCTTTATACATAACCGCAGTAATCTGAGTCTGGATGATGAAAAATCGCAATTGCAAATACTACAGGAATTGGGTCATCAGTATCTGAAAGAAAACGAACGGCTTTGGCTGCTCCGCAATAAACCGGGAGGATATGAAAGAAGCACAGCTGCTTTGAATAGCCTTCTGCACCAAATTGATAAACGCATTCTCTTGCTTAATAAATCTTCTCTTACAAGGGGATTGAATAGGTTTTTTGAGAAAGTGGGCACAGCAGGTGCAGTTTTATACTTAAAGTCAGCTTCGTAAGTTCAGTAATTCCTAAAATAAACTTGTTAAATCAATAAAAACCATTCCGATGAAAAAGTTATTAAAAATTTTCCTCTATACCGTGGGTACTATACTTGGATTGATTATACTCGTTGTAGGTATTACCATATTGTGGGTTTCTGTTTCGCGGGGCAGTATTGCAAAAAAGAGCATGGCACTTGCTTATTCGGAAGTAAAAACACTTACCGTAGAAGGATTTGCCTTCAGGGACCTTAACAAGAATGGCAAACTCGATCTGTATGAAGACAGCCGCCAGCCAAGGGGGGAAAGGGTTAATGATTTGCTTTCACAAATGAATCTCCAGGAAAAAGCCGGAACAATGTTTATTCCCCCAATCGGAATGCATAAAGACGGATCTATTTCTGAAAAGCCTGATCTGGGTGATATGATGTCATTCGCGGCTGCAGGTACATCTCATATGTTTTTTGGACTGAAATTAAATCACTTTAATGTTTTCACAACCGGAGGAAAGAGGAAAACGGCAGAATGGTATAACCGCATACAAAAGCTTGCGGAACGTACTCGTTTGGGGATACCTGTATCGATTGCATCTGATCCACGGAACCATTTCAGCACCAATCCTCTTACTTCAGCTTTCATTGGCGACTTTTCGCTTTTTCCGGAACCTCTCGGGCTTGCTGCTATTGGTGACACTCTGGTTATTTACCAGTTTGCAGATATTGCAAGACAGGAATACACAGCTGTAGGTATCCGCATCGCTCTGCACCCTATGGCTGACCTTGCAACCGAACCGCGCTGGGGCAGGATGAACGGCACTTTCGGAGAAGATGCTGCACTTTCTGCTAAGTTAACATATGCCTATGTAAAAGGATTTCAGGGTGACAGCCTGGGATCAGCAAGTGTTGCCTGCATGACTAAGCACTTCTCGGGCGGAGGACCCCAGAAAGAAGGAATTGATCCTCATTTTCCCATTGCCAAGGGACAAATTTATCCCGGGAAAAACTTCAGGTATCATTTAATTCCATTCGAGGCAGCATTCAAGGCAGGAACAGCTGAAATCATGCCCTACTACGGAATACCAATGGATCAAACCAGCGAAAACGTGGGATTTTCTTTTAACAAAGAGATAATAACAGAGTCTTTTACGGAATCAATATAAATTTGATGGCGTCATTTGCACTGACTGGGGGCTTATTAATGATGTAAAATTATTCGGTATCATGATTCTGCCGGCAAGGGCTAGAGGGATGGAAAAAGCTTCCAAAGAGGAACGCATGCTGAAGATAATTAATGCCGGAGTTGACCAGTTTGGTGGAGAAATGATTCCTGAGATGCTGGTTAATCTGGTTAATAAAAGAAAAATATCGGAAGCAAGAATTGATTCTTCAGTAAGGAGACTTCTTCGTGTTAAATTTCAACTTAGCTTATTTGATAATCCATTTGTAGATGTTGACAAAGCAGAGAAAATTGTAGGTAATCCTGAGTTTAAAGCAGCCGGCGAACTGGCTCAACGAAAATCGATTGTACTTTTAAAAAATGACCCTGCTGGAAACGGTAAAGTACTTCCCTTAAATCAGGGGTTGAAAATTTATATTAAGGGTATAGATCCTGCTAAAGCCGGGGAATATGGTGTAGTTGTGGAAAAGCCAGAACAAGCTGATATGGCAATAATCCGGATTAAGGCTCCTTCGGAACATCTGAAAGGTACTGGTTTAATGGGTAATTTTATTCGTGGAGGCGACCTCGATTTTAAGGATAAGGGAAAAAATGAAATCCTTGTTCTCCTGAACAAAGTACCAACAATTGTGGGCATTTATCTTGACAGGCCAGCCGTTATTCCTGAAATTGCCTCAGCCAGCAAGGGTCTCTTTGCTGATTTCGGGGCAAACGATGAAGCATTCTTGGATGTGGTTTTTGGTAAATTTAATCCGCAGGGTAAACTTCCTGTTGAAATGCCCTCATCGATGGAAGCAGTGAGAAATCAAAAAGAAGATGTTCCCTATGATTCCGGAAATCCATTGTTCCCGTTTGGATTTGGTTTGTACTACTAAAAGTAATGTACTGTAACTTGATATTGTACACAAAGGACTTTTTAGGTAACCTCAATGGTATTGTAGAACAAAAAGACACCTCCGTGATTTTATTCCCGCAGAGGATCGGGAATTTTTAATCTTTATTTACATTTTTTTGAAAAAATTTGGAAATTATTTTTTTTCGTTTTATTTTTGACCGACCGTTCATTCAAAAACAGATTTGTGTCGATATTGAACTTATAATAATTATATGTCACCGAGAACACCAAAGCAATTTGAAGAGATGAGGGAGGAAAAGAAAACTCTAATCATGGATGTTGCACTTGAGCATTTTGCGAAAGAGGGTTATTACAACACTACGATAAACCACATTGCTAAGCATGCAGGTATATCGAAGGGACTTATGTATAATTATTTTGAAAGCAAAGAAGTATTGCTCACTGAAATCATTAACAGATCGATGGAAGAAATATCCAGATACTTTGACCCTGATAAGGATGGATATCTTTCTGAAGAAGAATTTGAACTGTTTATCAGAAAGCTCTTCCACCTGCTACGGGAAAAACTCTCTTTCTGGCGTCTGTTCTACCAGTTGCTGGTTCAGAAAGATGTCAGAGATCAGTTTCTGAAAACATATCTTTGCCCTGTTAATACCGTTTCAGAACTCTATATAAACAGCAGCAGTTCATTTCTTGCTATTGTCAGCAAAATGATAACGGAATATTTTATCAGGAAGAAAGAAAGAAAACCTGCAGATTACGACCCAATACTCGAGCAGTATATGTTTATTTATACCATCGAGGGTTTTATTATGCTAACCTCTTATCTGGATATGGTTGATGATAATTATTATGATAAAACAGTCAACAGAATAATTGAGCTTTATAAATAAAATAGTCATGAAAAGAAAGTTTTTAGCAAGGCTTTTTCTAATAGTTTTTGTATTGTCCGGAAGCATATATATTCTTTCAGCCCAAACAATTTCGGCAACTGATATAATCAGAAAAGCCGATGAAAAGTTCAACGGTGAGAAATCGAGCATGATGGTTATGGTGATGACAATTATACGTCCTTCCTGGCAACGCAGTGTAGAATTTAAAAACTGGTCGCTAGGAAAGGATTATGCACTTACTCTCATAACAGCACCGTCAAAAGATATAGGACAGACTTTTCTGAAAAGGGGAACTGAAATGTGGAACTGGAACCCTTCAATAAACAGGCTCATCAAGCTTCCCCCGTCAATGATGTCGCAAGGATGGATGGGATCAGACTATACCAATGATGATATTCTGAAGGAATCATCCGTAGTAAACGACTATACTCATGAAATAGTTGGTGAAGAAGCAGTTACCGGACGCGAATGTTACAGGATAAAGATGGTGGCAAAAGAGGATGCGGCAGTTATTTGGGGACACCAGATAAGATGGGTCGATAAAAAGGACTTTCTTGTACTGAAGGCTGAGCTTTATGATGAGGATAGGGTTCTTGTCAGAACGGAAACCGGGAGTGATATCAAAACAATGGATGGTAGGGTAATCCAGACAAAAATAGAACTTGTTCCAGCCAATGAACCGGGGAATAAAACTGTGATAATAATTAAAGAGATTAAATTCAACATCCCGGTACAGGAGAGTTTTTTCTCCCAGCAGAATATGAAAAACGTGAGATAACCTGCCCTGATTAAACACTTTAACCAGCACAGTTATGAAAAATTATAAAATGGCCTGGCGGAACCTGTGGAGAAACAAGAGGAGAACGCTTATTACCGTCGCTTCAGTTTTTTTCGCAGTCTTTTTTGCACTGATAATGCGGTCACTTCAGCTGGGCACATATGATCATATGTTCAGGAATGCGATTGAATCATATACCGGGTATATCCAGATCCAGCATGAGGATTTCTGGGACAATAAAACTGTCGATAATATTTTTAATTATACACCCGAATTGGAACGAGCAGTAATGAGTGATAATAATACAATTACCACTGTTCCACGATTTGAATCATTTGCACTTGCTTCCTCAGGTACATTAACAAAAGGAGTGCTTGTTATGGGAATTGATCCTGAGAAGGAAACATTTCTTTCAAATGTTAAAGGGAAACTCGTGAAATACAGGCTTAATGAAGATAATATTGAGAATCTTAAAAAGGCAGATCTTCCTGAAAAACTGAAAAAAGAGTTTGATCTTTTTAAAGGGAATGACTATTCAAGCAAAGCATCGATTATGTTAGAGCTTGGAATAAGTGAAAGAGATTCCGGGTCAATTTTGCCGGTACTGGAGAAATATGCATCATTTGAAAACGGGTATATTAAATCAGGAGAACCCGGTGCTCTTCTCGGAGATAAACTCGCAACATTCCTGAAAGTCGGTATCGGAGACACACTGGTTCTTATCGGGCAGGGGTATCATGGGACAACAGCAGCCGGGAAATTCAGGATCGCAGGAATAGTTAAGCTGCCAACTCCTGATTTTGATAATAAGATCGTTTATCTGCCTTTTGATATCTGCCAGGAATTATATAATGCACCCGGAATGCTTACATCACTGGCTGTAAGTATTAAAGAGAATGATGATTCTGAGATAAGCAGGATGATAAAAACATTGAGTTCAAAAATTGAGCCTCCGTTGAAAGTAATCGGATGGCGTAAGATGAATGAACTGATGATCAATCAAATGGATGCCGATAGTAAGAGTGGCATGGTTATGATTGGAATTCTTTATATGGTAATTGCATTCGGAATATTCGGAACTGTCCTAATGATGACGGCTGAACGACGGAGGGAATTCGGAGTTCTTGTTGCAGTCGGTTTGCAAAAATCGAAGCTTGTTGCCGTTATCATTTTTGAGATGCTTTATATCGGGATTATGGGAATATTCAGCGGAATTGCAATAGCTCTTCCAGCAATTATTTATGGTTTTTATCATCCCGTCAGATTCTCAGGTGAAATGGCAAAAATGTATGAGGATTACGGCATGGAGCCTGTAATGCCATTTATGCCTGTTGACTTTTATTTCCTGTGGCAATCGGTAGTTGTTTCCATCATAGTATTGATTGCGATTATCTATCCTGTCAGGAAGATCTATAAAATGAAAATAGTTAATTCGTTAAAGGCTTAATACAATTTGATATGATCTGGAAAACTGCCTGGAAAAATGTTTGGCGAAATCGAGTTCGAAGCCTTGTGGTTATAGCCTCAGTAACAATCGGAGTATTTGCCAGTGTCTTCTCTATCGCAATGATGAATGGTATGGTGGCGCAACGTGTTGATGCAGCACTTGATGAGGAAATATCCCATGTCCAGATTTCAGGAATGGGTTTCAGATTAAACAATGATCCTCAGATACTGATAACCGACCGGGGGAAAACCGTTTCGCAGATTAAGACTGTAAATGGTATCACCGGAATGGTCGAAAGAACAATTATCAGCGGGATGGCTAGTACTGCAAGCAAAAGTGCAGGGGTTCAGATTATCGGTATAGATCCGGAAATGGAGAAAAAGATCTTCACCCTGAATAAAACAATTATGCAGGGAACAGGTGATTATTTTGAAAAGGAATCAAAGAATGAGCTTGCTTTAATCGGGCAGGATCTTGCAAAGGAGTTAAATATTATCAGGTATTCAATTGACAGTACAGTTCTTCTAACCCTAAAAATGCAGGAAATCCCTGATGAAATTCTGGATAAACTTGCTTCATTGTCCGGAATTCGTTTCGCAAATGAAAAGAAATTTAATAAGACGATAAACTCCCTCCTTTCAAAAAGAGAGATTAATAAATATGGTCAGAAAATCAAAAAAGAGGCATGGTCGTTCCGGGAAGGATCAAGACTGACCCTTACATTTCTGGATAAGGATAACAACCAGGTAGGTGCAAGATTCCGGTTGGCGGGGATTTATGATGTAAAAAACACAATGTTCGAGCAGAGCGTAGTATTTGTAAAAGATGCAGACCTTAAGCGACTTACCGGCATTAAAGAGAATTCATTTCACCAGATAATTTTAAGAATTAATGATATTGAACAAACCGAAAAAATTACCAGCGAGCTTAGAGAAAAACTGCCTGATCTTGATGTAATGAACTGGAGAGAAATACAACCCGACCTGGCGATGCTGACAGATTATGTTCACCAGATCTACGCAGTTTTTATGGTGATAATACTTGCAGCGCTAGCCTTTGGTATCGTTAATACGATGCTTATGGTTGTACTTGAGAGGACCAGAGAACTAGGAATGCTGACTGCCATAGGGATGAATAAGAAGAAAGTTTTCTCAATGATAATGTTGGAATCTGTCTTCCTTTCACTTATCGGTGGAATTGCCGGAATGTTTGTCGGATGGATTGTTATTTTATTAACAGCAAAAAACGGGATCAACTTTGTTAAATACGCGGAAGGGATGGAGGCATTCGGATACTCTGCACATGTCTTCCCTGAAATCAGCGCGGGGTTTTTCATTGTGGTGACATTTCTGATTATACTTACCGGCATAGTGTCATCCATATATCCTGCCTTGAAAGCGCTTAAACTTAATCCCGTCGAAGCAATAAGAACCGAATAAAAAATCAAAAAATAGAAATCATGAAAGTACTTGAAATCAAAAACGTTCATAAAATATATAATGAAACCGAAGTACAGGTTCATGCTGTAGATGATGTAACTCTTGAATTCCGGGAAGCAGAGTTTGCGGCAATTGTAGGACCATCTGGTTCAGGAAAAACAACATTGCTTAACCTCATCGGCGGCCTTGATATGCCTACATCGGGGGAGATAATCATTGATGGGACGAACCTGTCAAAACTAAAATCTTCACAGCTTATTGATTTCAGGATGAGGAATATAGGATTTGTTTTCCAGGCTTACAACCTTATTCCTGTACTTTCTGCAAAAGAGAATGTTGAATTTATAATGAGCCTCCAAGGGTGGCCTAAGATTGATCGGGATAGCAGGACCTATGAGTTGTTAAAAGCTGTAGGTTTGAGCGACAGGATCAACAGCCGACCAGCCAAGATGTCGGGGGGTCAACAACAGAGGGTGGCTGTGGCCAGAGCTCTTGCATCACGGCCAAAATTTGTTTTAGCAGATGAACCCACTGCAAACCTTGATTCTAAATCTGCCGCAATCCTGCTGGAAATAATGGAGAAGCTTAATCACGAAGAGAAAATAACCTTTATCTTTTCGACACACGATGCCAGGGTAGTTAAAATGGCACATCGTGTTATTACACTTGAGGATGGTAAAGTGGTTTCCGATGAGGTAAGAGAATAACGACTTTCAATAACAATTATGATTAGGAATCTGATTTTCATATTATCATTTTTTCTCATAACAACCGGTACTGCTTTATCTCAGGATAAGCCCGGATTCCTGACTCTTAACGGCTATCTTTCTACCATGCAAAGCGTTATGTTTGATTCGCTTTCAGGACCGTTTGTGAATGAGAATCTTATACACAACAGGCTTAACCTGAAGGGATTTGTCAATGATAATATAACCTTTGCGGCAGAGTTCAGAAACCGGCTTTTCACCGGCGACATGGTAAGATCCGGCCGGTCCTATTCCGAAATGACCGGGAGTGATCAGGGGTGGGTCGATCTTTCATGGAATATTCTAAATGAGCAATCATTCTTCCTTAATACAACCATTGACCGATTATGGGTTGATTTCAATTATGGAAAATTTCAGGCAAGGATCGGTAGGCAGCGCATTAACTGGGGACAGACTTTTGTATGGAATCCGAATGATATTTTTAATGCCTATTCATTCTTTGATTTTGATTATGTTGAGCGGCCCGGGAGTGATGCAATAAGGCTTCAGTATTATCCCGGTTTTTCATCAGCCATTGAAATTGCCGTAAAGGCAGATTATGAGAATGATATAACTGCTGCCGCACTTTATAGATTTAATAAAATGGGATATGATATTCAATTTCTAGCCGGTTATGTTAACAATGAAGATCTGGTGGCGGGAGCAGGATGGTCAGGCGCGTTGGGTTCAGTCTCGTTCAGAGGTGAAGCATCGTGGTTTCAGCCTGCAAATAATTTTTCAGATACAACTGGAATGGGTCTTTTTACTGTAAGATTTGATAAAGTTTTTAAAAATAACTCTATGGCGCAGATACAGGTCATGTATTGTAATAATCCACCGGACATGAGCGATTTAACTTCTTTATATTCCGGCAACATGTCAACAAAAGATCTGGCTTTTTCGAGATTTTCTGCATTCGGTCAGTTCTCTTACCCTGTTACGCCACTTTTAAATGTCAGCGTATCTGCAATTTGGTTTCCTGATCTTAACGGCTATTTTGCAGGACCTTCAATAGATTATTCCCTTGCAGAAAATATTGATTTTTCTCTCTTCTGGCAGCATTTTGACATCAGAATGAGCGGGAACAGAACCAGAAATAATATGGGGTTTCTCCGGCTTAAATATAGTTTCTAGATTTTTTTTACTTTTGCGGGGTCACTAAGATTAAGAAAGATGGCTCTTGTACATGAATTTGAAAATAGCGGGAACTGGTTATTTAAAAGAAGAAGCTGGCTCCCTGTGTTTATGATTGTTGCGGGTATTATTATGATGTATCTTGGCAACCGGCAGGTAATCCTCTTTGATATGAGGGTTGAGCTTATCTTTCTGGGAGTGAGTCTTTTTGGAGAGGTAATCAGGATATTTACCGTTGGTTTTGCTCCGAAAAACACCTCGGGGCGGAATACAGTCAACGGACAGATAGCAGATGAACTGAATGTTACAGGCATTTACTCAATTGTACGGCATCCCCTTTATGTCGGCAATTTCTTTATGTGGCTCGGTCCGGTTCTTTTTCTGAGATCAGTAGAGGTTACTTTGTTTTTTACGCTTATCTATTGGCTCTATTACGAAAGGATAATGTTTGCAGAAGAGCAGTTCCTGAGGAGAAAATTCGGTGAAATCTATGACAAATGGTCAGAAAATGTAAGTTCTTTTATTCCATGTTCATTCAAATACATTCGGTCTAAACTTCCATTCTCTGTAAGGAATGTTCTTAAGAGAGAATATAACAGTTTTGTAAACATCTTCGTGATATTCACCCTTCTGGATCTTTTCAGAAACTATTTTCTGTCGGAAAGGATTTATCTGACGAATATGTGGATTTATCTCTTTGGATCAGCGTTTGTAGTATGGATCGTGGTAAGGGCGATTCACAAACGTACCCGGTGGCTTGAGGTCGAAGGGCGGTAAACCCCTCTGCCGCTTCGCGGCATCTCCCCCCAGGGGGAGATAAATCTGAGGTATTTAGTTGAATTACACTTAAATAACGTGTATTTTTCCCCCTTGGGGGGAATTAAAGGGGGTTCTTCAAATTGCTGGATATCGGATCAATCTTTGGAACCGGTAAAAATCATTATGTAGTAAATTAATGTTGCAAGTGACCCCAGTGCAGCAACCACATAAGTATATGCAGCCCATTTAAGCGCATCCTGTGCCTTATCATGATTCTGGTAAGAGGTTATACCTGCGTTTGACAGCCAGGCAAGAGCTTGCTTGCTGGCATTTATCTCTACCGGCAGGGTTATAAAGCTGAAAATTGTAGTCAGTGCAAACAGGACAATCCCTGCGAGCAAAATTGCAGGGATTGTCTGTACAAGCAATACACCTGCGAGAAGTATCCACTGCACCCATTTGGATGAAAAGCTTACAGCTGGAACCAGTTTGGATCTGAACCCGAGCCAGGCATAAGCATTTGCATGCTGAACTGCATGTCCGCATTCATGTGCAGCTACTGCAGCAGCAGAAATATTCCGGCCATTATATACATCCGGGCTTAAATTAATTGTTTTATCCACAGGATTATAATGGTCTGTCAAATGGCCTTTAACACTTTCAACTCTGACACCGCTGATCCCATGATCGCGTAGCATTCTTTCAGCTACTTCACGACCTGACATGCCGTTATCAACGAGTATTTTCGAATACTTTTTAAACTTTGATTTTAATATCATGCTTACGATCCAGCTCAGGATCATAAATCCTATGAAAATTATCCAGATATTCATAACCTTATTTTCCTCCTTAATTTAGTTTTCTTATTAACTGCAAATCTACTGCCAAATGCTGTCTGACAGTTATAACGAGTCATTTTGTCAGAAAATGCAAATGTACTCTTTTCATGATATGATAAAACATCATTCTGATGTTAATTATTATCTTTGCGCTATGATTAAATCAATTAATGCGATATTGTCATTTCTCTTATCCCTTCCGGTTCTTTTTTACAGGTATTCAATTTCTCCGTTTTTACGACCTTCGTGCCGGCATGTTCCATCCTGTTCACAATATATGCTTGATGCTTTGAAGATTCACGGGCCATTCATCGGTCTGTTATTGGGAACCGGGCGAATTCTGAGATGCAGGCCGGGAGGCACCCAAGGTTACGATCCTGTTCCGCTCTTCCGGTTCCGTCGTTACCGGCCATTGTCCGGACTCTTTTCCAGATGGGAAAAGGGGAATAGATTGAAAAGATAAACCCTCTTTCGCTAAAGCTTCAGAGGGCAACGCAATCAGAAATTAAGTTCCTCTTTGAGATGTTTATATCCGGCACGGCTTACAGGAAGCTTGTCGCCTGAATGAAGGATTGCTATATGGTTGTCCTTCCCATAAGGCTCAATCCGTTTAATCTCCTCAACCTTTACAATGTATGAACGGTGGATTCTTACAAAATCGACTTTTGGAAGATTATCTTCATAAAATTTCATTGTCTGTTGCTTCAGAGCTTTCCCTGTGGAATGGTATATCATTACGTAATCATCCTGTGCCTCAACATACCTTACCTGATCAACCGGGATGATGTTAATTGAATTGGCTTTTCTGACAACTATCCTGCTTACAGGAGAGGATTGTTCAGGTCTTTTTGACAGCAACTGGCTTGCAGACTTCTGATCTGATTTTCCTGAACCGGTTTTTTCAACTACCTTATTAATGGCCTCTTTAAGTCGCTCCTTGTGATATGGTTTTAAAAGATAATCAACAGCATTGAGCTCGAATGCCTTAATGGCGAACTGATCGTAAGCAGTAGTAAATATGATTTCCGGCCTCTCTTCAAGAACTTCCAGCATTTCAAATCCGGTGAGCTTCGGCATCTGGATGTCGAGAAAAACCAGATCAGGTTTCATTTCAGATATTGATTTCAATCCTGCAAAACCATCGGGGCATTCAGCAATGACCTCTATCTCATTATAATCTTTAAGATAATGTTTTAATAATTCGCGTGCCGGTGCTTCATCTTCAATTATAATTGTTCTTAACTTTTTCATACTTAATTAGTAGGTATAAAGATTTTTACTGTGTAAATGCCATCTTCCCGGGTTGTTTTAAGGGAACACTTGCTTCCGTAGTATAATTCAAGCCTTCTGGTTACATTCATAAGTCCTGTTCCTGTTCCTTTTGCTGAAGTTTGCCCCGGTTCATAATTATTGCTGATGGTTAATTCCATGTATCCATTTACAATTTTTGCGCAGGTAAATATTCTGACACTCTCTGTACTTTCATAAACGCCATGCTTCACGGCATTTTCGTAAAGAGGCTGCAGGAGCATTACAGGTATTTCAATGTCAAGGCAATCGTTTTCAATATTATCCTCAGTAGTAAGTTTATCTCCGAACCTGACTTTTTCTATATCAAGGTATAGCCGGAGGTTTTCAAGTTCACTTTGCAGAGAGACCGGCTGTTCATCTTTTCTTGAAAGGGCATACCTCATAAATTCCGACAGCTTTACAATCATAATCCTGGCTTTTTCAGGATCAGTTATTGTGAGGGAACTTATGGAATTAAGGCTGTTAAAGAGAAAATGCGGATTAATTTGTGACCGCAGCATTTTAAGTTCTGTTTCTTTTACAAGGCTCTCAAGCCGTGCTTCTTTAGCATTCTTTTCCGACAGATTGGTAAGACTTATAAAAAGATAGTATGACAGGATTATGAGTCCGTAAATAAAAACTCCGGTACCTATTCTGTAAGGGAATGTGGCATCCCAGTATGCCTGGTAATTATTTTGTTCAGGCAGGACCAAAAGCATAACAAATTTCGTAATCACGACCCACAAACCGATTGAGATGGCTCCGCTGACAACAAGATTTAAGATCAACGTTGTTGGCCGCATCTCACCCGTATTGAAGAAACTTAAGGGATACCACAATGAAAGGGCGATACCGGAATAAATCAACAAAGAGATTAAGCTATCGATCAGACTTAAACTAATAAAACTCCCGTAAGCAAAATAAAACAACAGCGACTGGCCCAACGCAAGGAAGAGCCAGACCAGCCACCAGACTATCAGCCGTACTCTGTTTTGAAGCACAGGATGTTTCACGCAAGAGCCGTATTAATAACTTTTAACTTCTCCACCTCCGAAAACAATTGCCCCTTTAATCACCAGCTGCCTGGAAGTATCAATTGTTCTTCCCGGGTTCAGTTTCCTTGAGTCACCAAAACCTCCGAGAACTGGAACAACCTCAATTTTTACATTCCAGTCGTCGGGGACAATTATTGTGGTGCCCCCGAACACGCATGCGAGTTCAAGCTCAGATACTCCGGGTGCAAGTTTTGCCTTTGTAAGATCAATTTCGCTTCCGCCGAATACTGCGGTAACTTTTCCGCCTCTGAAATTATCTGACACAATCTGACGTTCTCCGCCACTGAATACATGAACATAGTCAATATAATCATCCCCTGACTGAGGAGTTGTTGAAACGGAATTCCATCCTTTTCGTTTGGAAAAGATGAATACTATCCCGATTATTATGAAGATGGAAGGCCAGAACATATTCACATCAAATGTCTCCCTGAAAATATGAGGGATAAGAAAAAATGCTCCAACAGCCATAACAATGATACCTGAAGTTTTTCCTCCCGATGATCCGATGGTTATTACCAGACCTATTGTTACAAGCAGCATCGGCCAACTGAAAATAACATGATAAATAAAATCGGGGAAGAAACCAGTGTTCCTCATTACAAGGAATAGCCCAACCAGGACAAGTATTACACCAATAATGGCTCGATTGTTCTGAAGATGATGATGTTCGCGCCTGTACGGGCGGTTCTCATCTCTGTAGTTTTCATTTGTTTCCATAATTGTAAATTTATTTGTTTCTGAATTAATTACTTTAATTTTTTTGTTTAAAAAATGAAGATAAAATAAATGACACACCGATTAGAACAATTACTGCCGGCCAATAGAAAGTTTTGATGATTTCCGGGGTTACAACAAAGAAGTTGTCCAATAAAAAATATGTTCCTCCGGCTATAAGTAATAAACCTCCGGTGAATTGCAGGTTAAGCAAAAGCAATACTCCTATGAATACCATTGCTGTCTCCCAGGTAAAATAGTTGCTGACGCTCCCGAGGTTAAGCAGGTCATTGGTGGCAACGAGGAGTGCCAACCCCAGTACAATGAAAAACAATCCTATTCCCACCCTGGGATGATGTTCCCTGTCTCGTAAATGATGATAATCTATGTGTCTCATATTTGAAATTATTAAATCTGTACCAAAAGTAATTCTCGTTGTAAGAGCGACTAAGAGAAAATCGGTAAATAGCGTATTTCTATCGGTATTTGGTCTTTTAAGGCAATAAAAATGTTACTTTTTTGTTGATAATTTTTTTAATTGAAGAAGGATTCATATTTTTGCAAACCAAAATTTGAAGAGATGTCCGGAAGATATGCCATACCGTTAAGCGGATTGAAAGAAGGACGCCACACTATTGATTTTGAGATTGGGAAAGAGTTTTTTGAACAGTTTGAGGAGTCGGAAGTTAAGGAAGGAAGCCTTATTGCAAATATTGAGATGGATAAGAGATTTTCTCATTTAGATTTTGTATTAAGGATTTCCGGCAGCGCTAGAATATGCTGTGACCGATGTCTGGAGATGTTTTTCCAACCTGTTAATTGTGAGAACAGGCTTCTTGTTAAGTTTGGGAAAAGCATTGAAGATATTGATCCGGACATTCTTTCAGTACCAGCCGACGAGCATGAATTGGATCTGCAGCAGCATATATATGAATTTATTCTTCTGGCTCTGCCGATTAAAAGGGTGCACCCTGATGATAATAATGGGAATAGCACTTGTGACCCGGAAATGTTGAAAAAACTTGAAGAGCTTATTGTTGAAGAGGAAAATGAAAATGACCCACGTTGGGATGAATTGAAAAAACTAATGAATGATAATTAAATAAATTTTAAATGGCACATCCTAAACACAAACATTCTAAGACCAGAAGAGATAAGCGCAGAACACACTATAAGGCAACTGCGCCTACAGTGGCAAGCTGTTCAAACTGCGGTTCTTCGGTTCTGTATCACAGGGTATGTCCTGAGTGCGGATTTTACAGAGGCAAACTTGCTATTGAGAAGAAGGCAACAGCTTAACTTCTCTTAACTTAAAAAATGTAATATGAGAATTGGTCTTGATGTCATGGGTGGTGATTTTGCACCTGATACAATCATTGAGGGCGCAGTAGATTCACTGCAGCATTTATCAGTTAATGAGAAGCTTGTCCTTATTGGAGATGAAGCTTCCATTTACAGGAAACTGAGTGAGATGCAGATAGAGCCATCCCTGTTTGAAATTGTACACACATCCCAGGTAATTGAGATGGCTGATCACCCGGCAAAAGCTTTCTCACAGAAAAAGGATTCAAGCATTGCTGTTGGTTATGGAATGCTGAAAAGTGATGTTCTTGATGGTTTTTGCAGTGCTGGAAATACCGGTGCAATGCTGGTAGGAGCAAGCTATACTGTCAATGTGATCCCCGGTGTCTTAAGACCGGCTCTTGCAACAGTCTTACCATGTGTTGATAACCGCGATTCAGTTATCCTTGATATAGGGTTAAATCCTGATTGTAAACCGGATGTACTTCTTCAGTATGGGATACTTGGAAGCATTTATGCAAAGTATGTTTTGGGAACAAAGAATCCAACAATCGGGTTACTCAATATCGGTGAGGAAGAGACAAAAGGAACTCCTGCTGTGAAGGCAGCGTATGAGTTAATGAAAGAACATCCCGGACTGAATTTTGCGGGAAATATTGAAGGAAATGCACTCTTCCGCGAAACGATGACGGATGTTATAGTTTGTGATGGCTTTGTAGGAAATGTTATTCTTAAACAGGCAGAAGCATTCCATCATATCTATAAATCCAGAAATCTTAAAGACTCATATTTTGATCGTCTTGACTTCGAAAATATTGGAGGGACGCCAATAATCGGGATTAATGCCAATGTCGTGATCGGTCATGGAATTTCTAAAAGGAAAGCCATAATGAATATGATTCTTCAGACCAGGGCAGTTGTACATGCCAATCTGTCTCAAAAGATTAAAGAAGCAATATAATTATGGAAAAAATACGGGCAGCTATTACTGGTATCAATGCCTGGGTTCCGGAATACAAGCTGACAAATCAGGAACTTTCAAAAATGGTTGATACCTCCGACGAATGGATCATGCAGAGAGTCGGAGTAAAGGAGAGACGAATTCTTAAAGGAAAGGGGCGTGGAAGTTCGG
>Ga0265292_1000755_pt1 | contig 37561 bp, 32 predicted proteins | sample Munlanlewell296A_FD_189080 | JGI IMG/M metagenome (GOLD analysis project Ga0265292, IMG submission 189080) | Leachate microbial communities from a municipal landfill in Southern Ontario, Canada - Leachate well 296A | ecosystem: Engineered > Solid waste > Landfill > Unclassified | place: Canada... | reverse complement strand
GTTCCCAATGTCGAAAAATATTCCAACGGTTTAAAAAAATATTTCGATGTTCACCAATTCAGGATATGTGAAAAGAGAATAGTTAGTAAGGAAGAATTTGAAAAGAAAGGCAAAGCTTAGTTTTATATAAATGAAAAAACCGACACAATATTTTTTTAACATTTTTATTCTTGGTTACATCTTATTCTCTTTCTTCACGCTTACAAATTGTTTGAAAAATTCTCACAACGATGGACAGTCCTATTCTCAGCTCCAACAACAAAACAAAGAAACTGTACAACAGCTGATCAACGAATACCGCGCAAATACTCTTGATTGCAAGAAAATTAATTCCATACTCAATCAAAAAGTTGTTATAGATTCAACTATCATCGGTGTTCTTGAGAGAAGAGACGGGTATTATTTAAAAGCATTGATAAATAATTCATGCGAGCAGAAAATTTATGCAATCCTCAAATGCTCTTCGAAAATCCCGGATCATTACAGAAGTTTAAAATCCAACCGTGCATATATAGTTGCTTCAATTAATAAAGTAGATAACATAAAAACTATTGCAGAAGCAGATTCTCTCGATGGCAGATCGAATTTTATTAATGGGAACAATTCTATTCTTTTAACTGAAAATTGCCTTGCCCTTGCAGAAACTCCAATTTATTCATCTCTATACTAAAAACTTATCGAAGTGTTAGAAACAAAAATATGTGACCGGCATAGTTTGTGCCTTTAGTTGTTAATACGTCGTTAGGGAAATTCAAATGTTTAAGCGGCTTCGCAACTATCAATAAAAGGTCGAACCTGATATAATTCTGATTGAATTTCATCTTTTGTTAAACCCGAATTCAAAGTAAACGAATAACGTCATTTAAGATGTATCTTGTTCTTCTTCGTTTATCTGTTATTTTTGTTAAAGGATTATATATCCTCTATACAACATTATTAAACAATAACTTATTTTTATTTATGAGCTATGAATTATAGTTTGAATAAAATAATTCCATTTCTCTCACTTCGGAAAAAGTTAATAATAGCGTTTGCTCTGTTATCAACTATACCTCTTCTTATTTTCGGGATAGTTGGAATTTATAAGAGTATGGAAAGTATGAGAGAAATTGCTCTCGAAAACCTCTCACATGATGTAGCAATTTATAATGAGCGTACACAAAATTTCTTTACCACAGTTAGTAATGATATCTTGTATATATCTCGTTCTTCCGGCTTTAAAAATTTTATTAAAGAAACAAGTAGTGGGGAATTTAATGAAAACAAAAATTCATTCATCCTCATTACGAAACAAATCCAGGATCTAGCTTCAAGTAAAGGAATATATTATCAAGTTAGGTATGTTGAAAATGAGCATGGTGAGTTATTTAGAATTCAACAAATTGATTCGATATTCTCAATTATACCGTCTTATAAACTAAGTGAAGGTAATTTTAAATATTATTTTACATTGATTAAAAACAATAATAAAAGCACAATCTCTATTGCTCCAGCTGAGATGGTTGGTGATTCGGGGCAAATGGTAGCTGTTATTAGTTTTGCTGTTAAAATATTTGATAGTAAGAACGATTTCACCGGTATACTTATTGCAGATGTCTTTGCAAATAATTTATTTAAAGTTTTAGAAGACAAAGGACACTACTCTAATGGTTTGGAAATTGCAATCATAAACAGCGAAGGTCATTATCTTTATCATTCAGAGAAGAAAAAAAATTGGAACAGTCTTTTGGCTCGCCAAGCTGAAGACAATATCATAGATCGCTACCCCAAAGAATTTACAAAAGCAATATTTTCAGGAAAACCCGGACAGATTTCGAATGGATATAATGAAATACTGGCTTATGTACCTCTACTTATTTCACCTTTTGGAGAAGGAGCACATTATTTCATTATTGCAAATGTCAACGAGAAATTTATCTTCGAGCCCGTGCGTAATTTTGTTTTTATATCACTCGGCTTTATCGTTTTATTCCTTATCATTTCTGTTACATTAGGTATATCAGCTACAAATAGAATAGCCCAACCAATTAAAGAGCTTCGAAAGGGAGCGGAAATAATCACACAGGGTAATTACTCGTATCAATTTAAAATAGAAACCAATGATGAAATTGAAGAATTAGCTTATCAGCTTAACTTAATGGCATCGGATCTTGCCCGGCGTGAAAAGCAAATTATTGATCATCAAAAAATTCTTGAAGATACCGTTCGTGTAAGAACAAATGAACTTCAGAACGAAAAGGAAAAAATACAAGCCATACTGGATAATGTTCCAAGTGCATTTATGCTGATTGATAAAGAATGTAAAATTCTTACAGCAAGCGCAGCAATTAAAAAAATTGTCGGAGTTGATCCGCATGATATAATAGGGAAAAAATGTGATTCTGTCTTTAACCATAAATGGATCTGTACTAATTGTTTTGTAAAAAATGGCAATGAAGAAGATAAATTAAGAAGCTTTGTAGAGACATTAAAAAATGGAAATGGCGAAGAGATTTACATTGAACATATTACAATACCTCTATTAATTAACGAAAAAATGCCTGTCATACTCGAAATATTGACCGATATTACCGATAGAAAAAAAACCGATGAACATTTAATAAAGTTAGAGAAATTAATAACAATTGGTGAAACCACAGCACTTATAGCCCATGAATTCCGTAATTCACTTACGTCTGTAAAAATGCTAATTCAACTTCAAAAAGAAGCCGGGGGTTCGAATGAAAATATTGAATCATTAAATCAATCTTTAAATTCAATTTATAGGATGGAAAAAATTGTAAATGATTTACTCAGATTTACACGGTCTGCCAACCCTGAGTTAATTCTTGGTAATCTAAACAATGCAGTTGATGAAGCACTTCAGTTTATCCAACCTCAATTCCGTAAAAAGAATATTACTTTAAAGAAAATGTTTAATGAATCTATTCCTATGATTAAAATTGATTCAGGATTATTCAAAGAAGCTATTACTAATTTAATATTAAATTCAGTTCAAGCAGTACCTAACGAGGGTGAGATTTTTATATCAACCGATATCATCACTCAATCAAAACAGATTAATGATTTTGCGTATGTAGCCGGGGTTAATCCTGCAAAGGAAACCGAACAATTCAAAATTACTTTACGAAAAGGTTCTAAAGTTATTAAAGTGAAAATTAAAGATAATGGCGGGGGAATCCCGGTTCAAAACCTGTCCAAAATATTTGACCCTTTTTTTACAACAAAAAGCGGAGGATCTGGATTAGGATTGGCAATGGTGAAAAGAACAATTAATCAACACGGCGGTGTGATTCAAGTAGAAAGTTCTCAAGAACGAGGAACTCAATTCACAATTATACTCCCTTTAGGAGATGTATGAATAAAAAATCAGTTATGATAGTAGATGATGATCCGGCTATTTGTTATGCTTTCAAGAAAACATTTGAAACACTTAATTATGAGACGGTTGAAGCTTTAAACGGAATTGAAGCAATAAAAAAAATTAATGAATGTGAACCGACACTAATTTTTATGGATATTAATATGCCTGAGATGGATGGACTACAGGCATTGGAGGAAATAAAAAAATCACACTCGCAAATTCCGGTTGTAGTTATCACAGGCGATGGAAATATGGAAACCGCTATTAAAGCAATGCAAATAGGTGCTTATGATTATTTAACAAAACCATTGGATATTGATAAAGTACGAATCACTGCAAGTCGTGTAATCGAAATGATTATGATGCGGAATAAAATTGCCGAACTTCAAGAAGATTTAAGAACTAAAAGGGAGTCCAAGGGTACTAACATCATCGGGCAGCATCCTAAGATGCAAGAAGTTTATAAAAAAATAGGAGTTATTGCTTCTACGCCTAATACAACAAATGTTTTTATTCTTGGGGAATCCGGTACGGGAAAAGAGTTAGTGGCGCATGTAATACACGAAAAAGGTTCACATTCAGACCAACCGTTCCAAGCAATTAATTGTACGGTCTTACCGGAAAATTTGCTTGAGAGTGAATTATTTGGGCATGAAAAAGGTTCTTTTACCGGCGCTGATAAACAAAAATTAGGAAAGTTTGAATTAGCAAAAGAAGGTACAATATTTCTTGATGAAATAGGTGATATACCCGAATCTTTACAAAAGAAACTTTTGAGAGTAATTCAAGAAAGATTTTTCGAGCGTCTTGGCGGTAATGAATTGATTCCATTAAAAGCGAGAATTATTGCAGCAACTCACATTGACCTGAAAGAAGCAATCAGAAAAGGTGTTTTCAGGGAAGATCTTTATTATCGGTTGAACGTAATGGAAATAAAAATTCCTCCTCTAAGAGAGAGAAAGGAAGATATACCATTGCTAATGAATTTTTCCCTTTCAAAATATTGCAATCGCTTAAATAAAAATATTTCCGGTTTTGCTGTGGATGTAATAAAGCCGCTAACTGAATATAATTATCCCGGCAACGTAAGAGAATTGGAAAATATTGTTGAGCGGGCAGTTGCTCTGGAGAGAGGCGAAGTGATTTCTATTCATTCTTTACCTAATGAAATTTTAACTTATGTTTCAAAAAGTGCGATTGATATTCCTATATTATATAAAGAATATGTGGAAGCAAAAAAAATAATTGTTGAGACATTCGAGAAAAAATTTATAGTAGAAAGACTAAGAGAAACCCGGGGAAATGTTTCTGAAGCCGCAAGGATTGCCTGCATAGAAAGACAAAGCTTTCAACGGTTAATGAAAAAGTATAACCTCTCTTCCGAAGATTTTAAGCTTTAACAGAGTTGAATATTATAGAAGTCTCTTAAAAATTACTTAAAGGAAATGTAAAGAGTGCATCTTAATTACTGCATTAATGAAACATTTATGTTGCAGCGGGCACCGTTTCTGTTTTTTTCGGTACAATAAAATGCTGCTGCAACTCATCATCATTTCATATTTCAATTTTATGGTTATTCATCCCATTGAAACAGAAAACAACAAAAACAGAACAAAATCTAAAGTTTTTTAGTGAATAGCTGCTATTAAGATTGCCGGTATTTTCCTTCACTTTTCCAAAATCAGATTTTGCAGCATTTTGCCTACCATTCATATTGTTCCATTTTTTTTGGCACTTGCTTTGTCTATTTATATGATTATTTGAAATGAATATCATTTCAAACAATTGACATAATAAAAATAACATTACAACTCACTAAAGAAAGGAGTAAGTATGTTTAGTTTAGACAATTCAAAAATTAAACTACTCAGTATTTTTACTTTAACAATACTTTTCGTTTTGCTTGCCTCAGAAACAAGCAATGCAATTCCATCTTTTGCAAGGAAATATCAAACCAGTTGCAGCACTTGCCATTATGCTTTCCCGATGCTTAATGCTTTTGGAACAGCATTTCAAAATAATGGATACAGATATCCCGGCGGAGATGAAAATTATCGAAAAGAAGAACCGGTTAGCTTAGGTTCTGAAGGTTACAAGAAAGTCTGGCCTGATGCTATTTGGCCTGCTGATATTCCAGGTTCATCACCTTTTTCTACTCACGCAGTCGGAAGAATTAATTATGAAGCAATGGGAAATGTAAAATGGGGTTTTGAAATCCCACATGAAGTAGAAGTGTTTTACGCTGCAACAATAGGTGAAAATTTTTCAGTTTTTGGAGAAGTAGAATTTGAGAATGAAAATAATGAAACTGTAATTGCGTTTCCTTTTGCCTTACAATATGATAACAGCCCGATGTTGCACGTTCGGATTGGAATGGTCAGACCGGATCCAACTCCAAATTCGATGCGCCTAACAAGAAACCATTATAACATAGCAAGCTTTAAAACACGTAATGATTGGCGTTATCGCGATGAGAATGTAGGTATAGAAGTTTGGGGTGCTAAAAATTCCGAAGGCGATAGGGGTGGTTTTACTTATCGGCTTGGTGTTACAAACGGTCAAGGTATTACTGATAATAATAGTGCAAAAGATATTTACGGACTATTAAGCTATAAAATAGGAGGACTTGGCGTTACCGGTGGAACCGAAGGAAGTCAGAGCGAAACTTCTCAATTTTATATCGATAACTCTTTAACTCTTGGTGGTTTCTTTTACAAAGGAACAGCATCCAAAACTGGAAGTGCCGATGAAGATTTTACATTGTATGGTGGAAATGTAGAATTCTGGTATGATCGTTTTATAGCAAATGCTGCTTTAATGATGGCGAACTCAGAGATTGTAAATAAAGCAAATAGAAAATCTCTTGTTTATTATTTCCAAGGAAATTATGTTTTTTTCCCCTGGCTAATTGGTTTAGCCCGTTATGAGTGGGAAGATAAAGATACTGACTCAGACATTGTAAAACCGGTTAATGCAATTATCCCCGGTATTACTGTTATGGTTCGTGCTAATGTAAAGTTTGTTCTTGAATTCAAAAAGTTTCTTGATGATGCAAACGAGAAGAAAGATACTTTTGTACTCCAAATCAATCTTGGTATATAATGAATAGGAGCCTTAATTATTTATTAAGGCTAATCATTGCTCGATTAATAAACATTTTGGAAATTATGGATATTATTAAGTCTCAAGTCATTAGTAAATGAACTTGTTTTCATTCTTTGATTTGAGACTTTAATTTAACAAACGAACTTAAAGCGCAGTGTTATAAAATATATTGAGTATAATTTTTTTTAAAAATGATTACAAAGGAGAAAAGATGAAAATATTTCTTTTAGCTTGTTTGGTGTTCTTGTTTTGTGTTTCCGATAATATACTCGCAGGAGATATTCAGGGAAAGGTTACAGCAAAGGGGAGAAAAAATAATGCCGGCGCAGTTATTTATATAAATAAAATAGAAGGAAAAACTTTTGCCCCGCCGAAAGAACATGCACTAATAGATCAGAAAAATTTAGTTTTTAAACCTCATATTCTACCTATAGTAAAAGGAACTACTGTAAATTTTCTTAACAGCGATGACGTTTTGCATAATGTTTTTTCTCCGGATGGGTGTGCTGACAAGTTTAATCTCGGAACATGGCCAAAAGGTGAAGCAAGATCTTACACATTCAAGAACCCCGGATGCATTTCTGTAATGCTATGCAATGTTCATCCGGAAATGGAAGCTTATGTTCTAGTTCTTGAAACACCTTACTATGCTGTTAGTGAAAAAGATGGTTCTTATAAAATTAAAGATGTTCCTGCAGGAAAATATACTTTGAAAATCTGGCATGAAAAACTGAAAGAACAGTCCGTTGAAATAACTGTATCGGGGACAGGTACAATTACTCAAGATTTTGAACTAAAAAAATAATAGAGGACACTTTTAATATTCCGAAGACCATATAAATAGAGATGAAGAACAATCAATCAAATACCATTGAAATAAATGTTAATACCAAATGGTTAGAAAGCAACTTTCCTTGTATGGTCGGTTGTCCTGTTGGAACAGAAGCCGGCAGATATGTTAATTTAATTGCACAAGGGAAATATGCAGAGGCATACCGAATAGCACGAAAACCTAATCCATTTGCTTCAATATGCGGAAGAATTTGTGCGGCACCATGCGAAGATGCATGCCGTAGAGGAAAATTAGATTCACCTATTGCTATTAGAGCATTAAAAAGATTTGTAACAGAGCGTTTCGGTGTTGAAAGTCTTATTGATATTATCAAATTACAAGACAGCATTAAACCTAAAATAAAAAACAAGAATAAATTAGTTGCAATAATTGGCGCCGGTCCGGCGGGACTCGCATGTGCGCATGATCTTGCTCTGAAAGGCTATAGCGTTACTGTTTTTGAAAAACATTCCGTTCCCGGCGGAATGTTGCGGCTTGGTATTCCCGAATATCGTTTGCCAAGAGAATTAATACGTTTGGAGATAAACTCAATACTGAGTTTGGGAATTGAATTAAAGTTAGGCAAAGAAATAGGGAAAGATTTTTCGCTCGATGATTTAAAAGAGAACGGTTATGAAGCGATTTTTCTTTCCGTCGGTGCTCACAAAAATCGTACTTTGAATATTGAAGGTTCTGATTCCGACGGAGTTTTATACGCTGTAGATTATTTGTTAAACATTAACCTTGGCTACAAGGTTGAGTTGGGAGAAAAAATAGTAGTTATCGGCGGCGGTAATGTTGCCTTCGATGTAGCCAGAAGCGCAATTCGTCAAGAAAAAATTGAACCGCTTGCTTCTTCAGATATAACTGCTGCTTTAGATGTAGCGCGTTCGGCAGTACGATTCGGTGCAAAAAAAATAGATATGGTTGTTCTTGAACCGCGCAATCAGATGCTTGCCGATGAAGAAGAAATTGAACAAGCGCACGAAGAAAGAATATCTATCCAAAATTCAATCGGGCCCAAAAGAATTATTACCAAAAACGGTCGCGTTACCGGTCTCGAAGTGATGGATGTTTCTTCTCTTTATGATGAGAACGGAAGATTCAATCCCAAGTTTGTTGAAGGAAGTGAAAAGATAATTGAAGCTGATTCAATTGTAATTGCAATCGGTCAAAAACCGGAATTGGATTTTATTTCCCCTCACCATGGTATTGAACTGACTAATTTCGGAACAATAAAAGTAGATCCATCATCATTATTAACATCTGCAAAAGGAATTTATGCCGGCGGTGATGCTGCTTTCGGACCAAGATTAGCCATCATGGCTATTGCCGATGGACGCAACGCAGCGAAATCAATAGATGAATATTTATCGGGTGGAAGTTTATCTTCGGATGAAATCAAAATAACCGCACTTAATACTTATGATTATTCTCCTATCCGCGGCTACACTCAAATTCAAAGACAACCGATACCTGTTCTTCCGATTCAACGTAGAGTTGGGATAGCACAAGTTGAGCTTTGTTACGATGAAGAAATTGCACAATTAGAAGCAAGCAGATGTTTACGCTGTTGGGAAAACACAATATTTGAAGGCGATTCGGAATTTGGTACTGAATGTATCTTGTGCGGTGGATGTGCCGATGTTTGTCCGGAGAACTGTATTGATATTGTTCCAAAATCAAAAGTGGATTTCAATCTTTTAACCGCTAATTCCGTTTCAGAAGAATTGGAAACAGCCGGATACTCAGAAGATCAAAAGGGAATGGTGATCATTAAGAATGAAGAAATCTGTATCCGTTGTGGTTTATGCGCAAAACGTTGTCCAGCTGGTACAATAACCATGCAATCATTTGAACTTCTATCAGCATAAATTTTATATAAAAAACAAAGAGCACTGATGAAAGACAATAAAATAAACGAAAATAATTCGGAAGAAAACGTTCCTAAAATGTGCCGAAGAAAATTTCTCAATAAAATGGGAAATACAGCAACCGGAATTGTTCTCCTAGGCGGATTTGGAGTAACACTCGATTACTTAAAACCAAATGTGATACTTGAGATTCCGAAAGAATTCAATGTTGGACCAATTGATTCAATTCAGCCCAACTCTGTAATCTATGAACCAGAACAAAAAGCTTTTGTAGTTCGCGATGAGCAAGGTTCTTTTTATGCACTCTCTGCAGTTTGCACTCACTTGGGTTGTACAACTAAATGGAATTCTTCTGGAATCGGTGGAAATCCTAATGCGGTTATCGCATGCCCTTGTCACGGAAGTCTTTTCAATAAAAAAGGAGAATTGATCCAAGGACCCGCACAACGCGGATTGGATAAATTCCGACTTCGCCTTGAAGATAATAAATTGGTTGTTAATACAGCTGAAATTGTTTCTGAAGAAGAAATGATTTTGAAAATATAATACGGATAATTAAAGAGAACAGTATGAAATTTTATAATTGGATAAGTCAAACAAAAATATGGGAATCGGTTTTTAGAACTAAATTACCGATAACTACTAACCTTGATAGAGCATTAGTAATATTTAATAGTCTTTCGCTTCATATTCATCCCATTAAAGTCCGGGAAAAAGCGATCAGGTTCACTTATACTTTTTATCTCGGAATGATAAGTTTCTTTTTATTACTTGTTCTTACTATAACAGGAATTTTGCTGATGCTTTATTACCAGCCTGCAATTCCGCATGCATATGAAAATATGAAAGACCTCAAGTATGTAGTTTCAAACGGAAACTTTTTACGAAACATGCACAGATGGTCAGCGCACCTAATGGTAATTTCTGTTTTTCTTCACATGTTAAGAGTATTTTTTAAAGGGGCTTACCGTCCTCAACGCGAATTTAATTGGATCGTTGGAGTAGTTTTATTGATAATCACGCTTCTTTTAAGTTACACTGGATATTTACTTCCATACGATCAATTATCTTATTGGGCAGTTACCGTCGGTGCAAACATAGCCCGGTATGTACCGCTCATCGGCGAAAAACTTAGTTTCCTTCTGCTTGGCGGGAATAATATTGGTGAATACACTTTAGTCCGGTTCTACGTTCTTCATTGCGTAATCCTTCCGGCATTTATGGTAATGTTAATTGCGCTTCATTTTTGGAGAATTAGAAAAGACGGCGGCTTGCTATGATGAATGAAGAATTGTTTCAAGTTGAAGAATCATCCGATTCAAAAGTTGTTACAAGAAGAGTAGCTGTTTTCCCTCAAAAAACTCCTGTCAAATTTGAACAGGAACGCCCTCCGGAAAAATTAGTGATGACCTTTCCCAACTTAATTATACGGGAAGTGATTTGTTTTCAAGTTGTAGTAATTATTTTGGTGATAATTTCTCTTCTCTTCGATGCACCGCTTGAAGAACTTGCAAACCCGCAAAACACACCCAACCCCGCAAAAGCTCCATGGTATTTTTTAGGGCTTCAGGAACTGCTTCACGTTTTTCCTCCTGTAGTAGCCGGAGTGTTAATTCCATTTTGTGTGATTGTTGCTTTGGTAATAATACCTTATTTCGAAATAAATATTAAACGAGAAGGTTTATGGAAAAAAAATCAAAAGAAGACTTTTATCGTTTTTTCATCAATCATTTTTGTGCTTGTTTTAATTTTGATCTTCTTCGATGTATTTTCGATTGCAGTCCCGACACTTATGATTTACTCATTTGCCGTTCTTCCATATTTTGTAAAAAAGAATTCGCGTTTTATTACTTGGTTATCGCAGCTTTCGCTGGCTGAATGGATTATGACATGGTTTGCACTCGTTTCGCTAATTCTGATATTCATTGGAACCTACTTCAGAGGACCGGGCTGGAGTTGGGTTTGGCCTTGGTAATAATTCAGTTCTAAAAGGATTTCACGGAAATGAAAATTGATGGATTAAGAAAAATATATGCAGCAACAAGTGTTCTTTTTCTTGTTGCATTAGCTATTTCTCCGCTAAAAGATTATTTCACCGAATGGAGATCAATTCAAAAAAATTTTAATGAAACCATAGAAAAATTGCCGGTTAAGGTAAATCCGGTTAGCATTGGTTTACAACAAATCTGGAGTAGAGAATTAAATACAATTGACAGATGCACCACTTGCCATTTAGGAATTTCTAACGGCAAGTTAAAAATGGTTTCCCAGCCTTTTAGAACACATTCAAAAATCTATCACGATATTGAAAAGTTCGGATGCACAATTTGTCACGAGGGACAGGGGCTGGCGACACGATATGAAGAAGTCCATCTTCCAACAGAATTTTGGGATCAACCGATTTTACCAAATCGTTACATAGAATCTTCTTGCGGAAAATGCCACATCGGCGAAAAATTATCTTCTACGCCAACGTTAAATAAAGGAAGAGAATTACTTGAAAAATTTAACTGTGCCTCTTGCCACGATATTCCCGGAATTAAAAAAAGCTACACTCTTTCACTAAATGGTATAGGAAACAAAGTTCTTAACAGAGATTGGATTTTACACTGGCTGACAAATCCAAAGCATTATCAGGATAACGCCGTAATGCCAAATTTTCTTCTCACAGAAAAAGAAATTGTTTCGCTTACAGATTTTTTAATGAGTTTCAAATCATTTGGAGATGAAGTAAATCTTGAACCGCTTCCCGATGTATATCATAAAAATAAAACAAACGAAGATTTTATCGCTTTAGGGCAGACCCGTTTTCGCGAAGCGCGGTGTATCAGTTGTCATTCGGTCGAAGGAAAAGGTGGGAAACTTGCAATTGATCTATCGAAAGTTGCATCGAAAGCTAATGCCGAATGGATTTATAATTACATCAAGAGCCCTAAGAAATTTCAATCAAAAATTGAAATGCCTCAATACGGTTTGACCGATAATGATGTTGCCGCAGTAACAGCTTATATAGAATCAGAGTTTGTTGATTGGGACAATTCTGAAAATGAATCAAAAGAGCATACTCCTTTACCAAATTTTTTTGAAGAAGGTTTGCGTGTTTTCAACACCTATAATTGTGGGGGATGCCACACACTATCGTCAAAAGGAATAACTGATAACCGCGGACCGGATCTTTCAACTATCGGCAGTAAAAAACTTTATCAAATTGATTGGGGAAAGGCAGAGATAAATCACACAATTTTTAATTTTATAGAAACAAAAATTCGTGAACCAAGAGTGTTTGGCGAGAATAACCGGATGCCTCAGTTTTCTTTGAACGAAGATGAAGTAACTGCAATGACAACATATCTTCTCTCACTAAAGCAAACAAAACTTCCGGCAAATTTTATTCGTAAGGCAAAAGAGCAAACATTAAATTCAGTGCAAGGTGAAGCAGGAAAAATATTTCAAAAGTATAGCTGCTTCAAATGTCATTCGCTCAACTATACTGGCGGCAGTATGGCGCCCGACCTTACCATTGTTGGAAGCCAGCTTAACACAAAATGGATGAAGGAATATTTTAAAATTCCTTATTCTGTCCGCCCGATTGTTGAAGAACGTATGCCGAATTTATTCATCAGCGAAAAAGAGGTTGAAATTCTTCTTAATTATTTTAATACAGCACTGATTGATGATAGTTTAGAAATCCCTATCGGACTTTTGCAGAACAGATCAGTAGAAAGAGGAAAAAGTCTTTTCAAAGAAAAATATGGATGCCAGGGCTGCCATATTATTGAAGGGAAAGGAGGTTACGTGGGACCCACATTAGACGATGCCGGAGACAGACTTAAACCCGCTTATTTATTTAGCTGGTTGATGAATCCTCAAAAATTTAAATCAAACACAATTGAACCTCGAACCGGTATGTCTGCTCAAGAAGCATTCGACATAACAAGCTATCTGTTAACCTTCAAGAAATCGGGGAAACGATGAAAAAGAATTATTTACTCACCTTACGCAAAATTGTCATTCTGAACGGAGTGAAGAAGCTCAACACCTCGATTTCAAACTGTTTTGAGATATTTCGCGGAGTTTACATTGAACGAAGTAAATATGCTCAATATGACAATTACAATACTTTGCGTAAGGTGAGTTATTTATTATTTACATTATTTATTTTGAGTTTATTTCTTCTAAGTGCATGTAAACATAACCCAGAAAAAAAGTCCTCGAATGTGGCTGCGGATTCTACAAATTCTAATTCTACTTCGATTATAGAAGAAAATATTTGGACTCGTTACAACTTTGATCAACGCGATGGGAAAAGATTATTCGAGCATTACTGCTCTGTTTGTCATGGCGTAGGCGGTGCGGGAGATGGTTTTAATTCTTATAATCTTAATCCCAAACCAAATAGCTTTAGAGATAGCGTTTACATGTCGAATCTATCCGATCCTAATCTTCAACAAATCATAACATTGGGCGGACAGAGTATGAATAAATCCACATTGATGCCGGCTTATTCTCATACACTTTCAGAAATACAAATAGAGAGGCTAATTAAATTCATTCGAACTTTAGTTAAAGGATGAAGTTATTTGTGGTTTATTAAACGATTGCAGTGCCATTTGGAAATTCAGATTTATTCCTACCAGCATTAAAAACTAAAAACTGATCTAATCTAAATGTTTTAGAAACCTGAAAGAAAAACTTTCAGGTTATCTATTTAAATATAAAACTTGCATAACGTTTACACAAACTGCACCATACTGCTACGAGCTATGAAATGAAATTCTTCTCTATGAAGTAGTGGCAACGAATGGGAACAATTAATTCTTTATAACAAATCAAACATAGTGATCACATAGTTAGTAAACGTAACTTTTTCTACCTGTCAATATTCTGAATTTCTTAAGCAATAAGGAATTCACACGGGTTTCGTTGGCTGACATAATTCGATTTAGGTGACCTGAAGCGATGACGCAATTGTGTATCTGATTGTTTGCTATGGCTATTCGGAGTAAGGAGTTCAAATCTCTTGCTGAAAAGCGGTCGATTATCAGAATAGCTTTGGATAGATTAATTGACTGAAAGAAGTTTTCACTAGCGGCGAATTGTGAGAGTATCATCTTTGAAAATCGACCTTTCAGCTTCTTGATTGTAGAAAGAGTTCGAAGTATTTCCTCTCTGAGTTTTTCAATGTTCAACCCCTTACCTTGTTGTCCCTGAAAGTGGGCGATAAATCCGTAAGGATCCAAATCGCACCTAAGTGGAAGAATAACCTTCTTCAAACCGAGTGCTATGCCACATTCTTGGTCAGTCCAAAGAGACTCATGGAAATTCTTGGTAAATATTGGAATGACAATGTCACAAGATCGTAGATTCTTTAAGATAACTTCTTGCCATTTGAGTGTTGGCGATATGTCATCGTGGGCAAGAAAGAGTTTCATTCCATATTTCTCAAGCGAGGTTTTCAGTTCTCCTGCAAATTTTTTATCTTTTGTTGAATAGCTCAGAAAAATATGAAGTGGGCCTACTTTTGTTCGTCTATTATTTTGCATTTTCTCTTGACTACCATCGAATGTTATTTATTTTTTTCACAAAGTAAAAAGGGCGGACATAAAAGTCCACCCTTTCTGTATACTTTAAACTAATTACTCTATACTATTTTTTCAATTCCGGCATTCTACCCGGCGTCCACGGCACATTGAGTTTATCCATCTCAGATTCAATTGCTTTCAAATCAACTTCACTGATCTTTTTAATCTTTTCAATTATCGGTTGTATCTTTTCATATAAAGTTTGATAAGCAACGGTTTGATTCTTTGTTAGATTAGTGGTTGTTCGCATTGATGTATAAAGCATTGTTTGCAATCTTGAACTCAATGTAACCGGAGCGGGCGGCATGGAGCGACATCCGCATTCAATTCAGATAATTGGAGCGCCGCAAAGCCTGTTGTTATGTGAAGTGGGGTGCGGTTCTTTTTTAATTATGCAAAACTAACAACTGGAACTATGCGTTTGGCAGCAAAACTCCTTTTGTGAAGCTTGATGCGCTCAATTTCATGAAGTGTAGCTGCTTCCAGATAACTTTCTCCGCAGTGAGGACAAGTTACAACAGGAACATTTTCAATAACTAAAATATCTTTGCCCCTACCATATGTTCTGGCAACTCTACGGACACGCACACCCTCTTTCCCACAAATTTCACAAATCATTTGTTTCTCCTTTCTCATAGACATATTATGGTACATATACTGTAATGAGGGCACTTCTAAAAACTACAATTTTCTCTGCGCTCTTTGCATTTTCTTTGCGTTCTTAGCGTGAAATTTTTTAAAACAACAGTTTTTAGAAGTGCCCATGATAACCAATTTGCCCGTTGGGCTCAATTTTACAGCAACCTCAACTTCTTCACCAGCAATCGATTTCCCGTTGATGCGGTATTTCCATTCTGCTGTTTTTCTGTCTTTTTGACGCTCCAGAATTTTGCCGGTAAGAATACATCTCTCAACATCATAAATAGTCAAACCGTCGTCGTTCATTTCCTCTTCTGCATGAAGAGTCATCACATATTCACGTTTGCGAATCTTATCGCGTATCTCTCTCAAAATTCGATCAAACACTGTTATCCTCTAATTTATTTTCCTTTTTCCCGCATCCCATTTCCACATAACTAGTGTAACAAAACCATCCCGATAAAATCAGGACAAGTTATGACGTCATTCATTCCATTTTGGTTAGTTAAACAAATGTTAATTATTTTTTTTGCAAAGTATAAAGGGCGGACATAAAAGTCCACCCTTTCCGTATACTTTATACTAATTACTCTATACTATTTTTTCAACTCCGGCATTCTACCCGGTGTCCATGGAACGTTGAGTTTATCCATTTCAGCTTCGAGTGCTTTTATATCAACATCACTGATCTTTTTCAACTGCTCAATGATCGGTTGAATCTCTTCGTACAAAGTTTCGTACGCAACTTTCTGATTCTTTGTTAGATTTGTTGTTGTTCGCATTGATGTGGAAAGCATAGTCTGCAATCTTGAACTCAATGTAACCGGTGCAGGCGGATTCTCTTCTGCACTTGCACCTCTGCCAACTCTACCCCGGATCGTAATTAAAATATTATCTAATGCTTTTGAGATTTCAATTGCACGATTGAATAAACTAAATGGTGCGGAAGGAGTATTGCTCAAAGCCTGTTTAATTGATTCGGTTCTCTTTACAAGATCTTCCGCAACTCGTTGAGCACCCATTGCTGTACGCGCTAACTCTGCTGCTTTCTTCTGGAATGCAACCAACTCACCGCGATCCTTTGCCGGCAACGTTGTGTTGTTTAAGGGAATCACATTGAATTCAGTTGGCGGAACAAGTTCTTTCTCTTGGTTCTTTGCAACCATTGACAATGAGACTTTGTATTTACCAGGCATGGAAAGTATTCCGCCTCCACCTCCACCGCCGCCAAATCCTCTTCCAACGGGTGGAGATGATGCAACAGGTTCAAATTTTTCTGCTGTGATTGGTGAAGTACTTTCATAGCGTAGATCCCAATTAACACGATTAATACCTGAACCGGCAGACTTTGTAATTTTCTTAACAACGTTTCCGGATTCGTCATAAATTTTGAAGATCAAATACGGATCTTTTTCTAAATCTTCTTCGTGTAAAACTTCGAGAGTTGGCTGCGGAATCGGTTTTCCATCTTTGAATAGTGCTTTCTCTTTTTCTTTACGTTCTGCCTTTAATGTTTTTGAAACTTCCTTTAGATAGTAAGTAAATGTTGCCCCATATTCCGGATTTGGCGCTCTGAAGTAAGTTGATCCTTGCGCGCCATGTCCGCCGCTCGGAATATACATTAATGCATCTTTGATCGGGAAGAGATATGCATCTTTTTCTAAAAGCTCTTTAGTAACGGTTCTTAACGGTGAGTAATCGTCTAATACATAAAATCCTCTGCCGAATGTAGCAACAACTAAATCTTTTTCTCTTTCTTGAATTGTAATATCCGGAATCTTTACAAGAGGAATTCCGGCTTTTAGCTGAATCCATCCTGCCTTGCCGGCCCGCTTCGCCGAATCGAGGCGAGCAGGCAGGTTTTCACCACCGTCAATCGTGAAGAAAACTCCCCATTCGGTTCCTACAAATAATAATTTAGGATTAACAGGATCTTCAACAATTGTATTAACAGCACCATTAGCAGGAAGATTACTTGAAATTGATTTCCACGTTTTGCCTTTGTCGTCACTCTTTATAACATACGGCTTAAAGTCATCACGCTTGTGATTATTAAAAGTAGCATAAACAACATTCTCATCAAATCGCGAAGGAAGAATATCACTAACTAATGTGTATTTCGGAACACCAGAAAATTCATCAATCTTCCGCCAGGTCTTCGCATCTTCCGTAACTTGAATTAATCCGTCATCAGTTCCTGCATATAAAAGATTTTCTTTCTTCATTGATTCAACTAATGAAGTGATCAAACCAAATTGTGAAGTACTAACATCCTTACCAACAGCGTCAATACTCCAGAATTTTCCCATCGCTTGAAAAGTGTTGCGGTCTGTTTTAGTTGTAAGATCATCACTAATTTCAGTCCATGAGTCTCCGCGGTCATCACTTCTGAAAACTCTTTCTGCCGCAGTGTATAAACGTGTTAATGAATGCGGACTTATAAATAGCGGAGTATCCCAATACCACTTAAATGTTTTTTCACCTTTCATTGGTTCGGGACGAATATCAATTGATTCTCCGCTTTTCTTATCGAAGCGTCCCATTCCTGCATATTGTGATTCAGTATAAATTATGTCGGGATTGGTTGGATCAATAGCAACCCAGAAACCATCGCCGCCCTGAGTAATTACCCAATCATCGCTGATTACACCGATGCTTCTTATAGAGCGCGAAGGACCGCCAAAACTATTATTGTCTTGTGTTCCGCCATATATATTATAGAAGGGTAGATAATTATCAGTATTAACTCTATAAAATTGAGTAGCGGGTAAATTAGTTTTGTATAGAAAAGTTTTTCCCATGTCGAATGTTTCATAAACGCCGCCGTCGCCGCCGATCATTATATGTTTAGTATCTGTAGGATCAATCCACAATGCATGATCATCAACATGACGGTCGCTGTTGCCGAATGGTTTCCATGTTTTTCCCGCATCCTCAGTGTATTGAGTTACAGTTTCGACTGAGAAAACTTTATCAACATCTTTTGGATCGCAAAAAATCTCATTATAGTATTGACCCTGAGAGGTATGATCGCCCATCTTTTCCCAGGAAGCACCGCGGTTTGTTGACCTGAAAAATCCTCCTTTAGCTTCAGCGGCTTCAACAATTAAATAAAGTACATCAGGATTAACCGGAGAAATTGCAATTCCCATTCCGCCAAGATCAACTTTTGGTAAGCCGGACATAATTTTATCCCATGTTGCACCTGCATCATTTGATTTATAAACTGCAGATTCAGGTCCGCCACCGATTTTTGTAAATATGTGTCTTCGTCTTTGTTCTGATGTTGCATATAAAACATTTGGATCTCTTGGATCCATTACAATATTATTTACTCCAGTGTTGTCGCTGATATTTAAAACTTTATTCCAAGTTTTACCGCCGTCTGTTGTTTTATATAATCCTCTGTCTCCTCCGGGACCCCAGACGGATCCTTCCGCAGCAACGTAAACCGTGTTTGGATTTTTCGGATCAACAACAATTCCTCCGATCTGGCGTGAATCTTTCAATCCCATAAATTTCCAGTTTTGTCCGCCGTCAATCGATTTGTAAACACCGGTTCCGTAACCAAGCGCACGCTGGTGATTGTTCTCACCGGTTCCAAGCCAAACTACATTAGCATTTAGCGGGTCAAGAACAACAACGCCCATCGAATATGCTTGAACTGTATCTGCAAGAGCTTGCCATGTAGTTCCATTGTTTAAGGTTTTCCACAAGCCACCGCTTGCAGTTGCAACATAATATTCGCTGTGATCGTTAGGATTGACTGCAAAATCAGCAATACGCCCGGATGTAAATGCGGGACCGATACTTCGGAATTTTAGACCGCTAAAAGTACCGCTTGTGAGTTTGTCTTTTTCTTTCTTAACATCTTTTGTATCATCTTTTTCCTGCGCTATAATTAATGATTGCGCAATCAAAAAAATTAAAATGAGACGCATTAATTTCATAACAACTCCTAGTTTTTATTGTGAAAAATAATATGTGCTAATAAATCAGAAGGGGAAAATAACGGGTGAGGATTTATATTCTTGCTCATTAATAAAAATCGTCTTCTTTGTTTGAATTGCAGCCAAACCTAAAAAAAATAAATGTCTAATTCTATTAATAATTTGTCCGCTAACACTTTTTAACTTTTGACTTTCTCAATAAAAAAGACGCCTCGAAAGGCGTCTCTAATCTGAATATTATCTTTTTTCGTATGGCGGATGTTTCGGATTCACAGGAGGATTCTTATCTAATAGTTTCATCACTTCTTGAATTGCTCTTTCAAGCTGAGGGTCAACTCCTTTTGCAAGTTGAGCCGGATCGTCTATCACTTCAATATCAGGATCAACTCCATATCCTTCCTTAAACCATTTTCCATCAGGGTCGTACATTCTAAATGTTGGAACTGTTACATTTCCACCATCAATCAATGCCGGCGCGCCGGTTATTCCGATTAACCCGCCCCAAGTTCTTGTTCCGACAAGCGGACCTAATTTTGCTTTTCTAAAATAATCCGGAAAAGCATCACCGCCGGAACCGCTCCATCCATTTATCAACATAACTTTAGGACCGAAGTTTGCATACGGAGGCCATTGCCATGTCATTCCATCACGAACCGCCCAAAACGCCAACGGCTTTCTATCAAGAAGTTCAATAAAACGATCGGGGATTTGTCCGCCGTTGTTGAATCGCTCATCAATTATCAAACCGTCTTTTTTATACTGCGCTGCAAACTGCCGGACTAATTCGTTTTGTCCGTCAACGCCTGTACTTGGAACGTAGATGTAACCGATCTTTCCATTTGTAGCATCTTCAACGCGTTTTCTGTTCGATTCGATCCATTCTAAATTTCTTAATCTTGTTTCATCATTGATTGTGCTTACAGTTATTTTTTTAGCGCCATCGAAAGTTGGTTTGCTGTTAATTGTAAGTTCAACAGTTTTATCTGCTAATCCTTCGAAAGCAGTCCACGGATCTTTTGCAACATCAAGCGTTTCACCATTAACTGCTAGAATATAATCTCCTTCTTTAACTTTTAATCCCGGCATTAAAAGTGGTGAACGAACTTCCGAATCCCACGGAGCGCCATTGATAATTTTCTTAATTCTGAAAGCGCCATCTGCAACTTCCCAATCTATTCCGAGATATCCAACTTTTTTTGTAGATGCTTCATCTGTATCTCCTCCGCCTCGGTATGTATGAGATGCGTTTAGTTCTGCTATCAATTCTCCGAGAACATAATTTACATCCCATCGAGTAACACAGTTGTCAATTAACTTTCCATATTGAGTACGCATTTCTTCCCAATCAACGCCGTGCATATTCGGATCGTAGAAGAAATCACGTTCGAATCTCCAGACGTCGTTAAATATTTGTTTCCATTCTTCTTTCGGGTTGATTACCATTTCCAACTGAGCAGTCGGCATCATTTTCTCCATCTTTTGAGTTGGAGCAATATCAACGACTGAATAATTATTTCCTTTTCCGAGTAGAATTTTCTTTCCGTCGGCACTGACCTGGAAATAATCGGCGGTGTCAACAATTGTTTTTTCTTCACGCGCTTCAAGATCGAAATAAACAACAGATTTATTTTTGTTAGCCGCACCTGAATTTGGAACTCTATGATAAATTACTTTACCTGAAACCGCCGCAATGTTCCCGTAATTACCCGGAAATGCAGGCAAAACAACTAAACGGTTCTCAAAATTTTCCAATGTGATCTTTACATCTTTACTTTTTTCTTTTTCCTTCTGATCATCTTTCTTTTCTTCTTTCGATCCTTCCTTCTTTCCATTTTTCTCATCCTTCTTCGCATCGTCTTTTTTTGGCTCTTCCTTCTTTATTGATGTTGTATCGTTCTTTGGTGCAAGTGGAGAGAGCACATCATCATTCAATGTAACGGCAGCTATATTTGTTGTGTTTGGATAAATGAAAGTGTTGTCAATATCGCTGTATACGGGATTAATAGTTCTGTTCGTTGAGAAGTAAAGATATTTTCCGTCCGGATCAAATACAGGATTTGCATCGCCATAATAACCTGAAGTTACCTGGTGAGTTTTGTTCTCGGTTACATTATATATATAGATAGCGCCTTTTTGTGTTTCGAGATCGCGTGAGTAAGCAAGCCATTTACTATCGGAAGACCAGCTGACTGAAAAGCCCTGCAACCCGCCTTGATAGAAATAGAGTCCTTTGTCAACATCGTAAGTTTTATCTTTTTCCATATCATAAATTTTTATTTCCATTGCTTTGTCTATAAACGCAATCATTTTGCTGTTCGGCGACCAATATAATTGATACCTATATCCTTCACCGTAAGATGTGAGTTGTTTTTCTTCATTTGGCTTTTCCATGTTGCGTACAGTTAATTCATATTCGCCCGATCTATCGCTCCAATAAGCAACATACTTCCCATCGGGAGACCATGCGGGATATCTTTCTGCAACGCCTGAACTTTTTGTAAGATTATATATTGGTCCGTTTACTGCAGGGACAGAAAAAATTTCTCCGCGTGCTTCAACTACGGCACGCTTCCCATCCGGAGAAAGCCAGCCGCCCTGCATCAGACTGGCAACTTTTTCAACTTTCGGCATCAACGTTATTTCATCTGTAACTAATTTTATATTTACTTCGCGATATTTTTCATCCGCAAGATTTAGCAAATAAAGTTTACCGCTGTTTTCAAAAACAATATCGGATGGTCCTAAAGAAGGAAAGTGAATATCAAAGTCTGTGAATTTTGTGATTTGTTTATTCTCTTTTGTGTTTAAATCGTAAGACCAAATATTAGAGCGCATATCCTTACTGCGGTCTGATAAATAATAAATTTTATTTCCGGACCACATTGGGAATTCATCGTTCGTTGTACTGTTGGAAATATTCTCTGCACTATTTTTTTCAAGATCGAAAATCCAAATGTCGGCATTCCAACCGCCGCGATACCGCTTCCATGTTCTGAATGCTTGAGTTAACGGTGTGTATGCAATTTTCTTTCCGTCGGGCGATAGAGAAGCCATTTCACCATAAGGAACCTGCAGTTTTTCCGGCAGGCCTCCGTTCATGTTTACTTTATAGAATTGGCTGAATCTTTGTTTGCCGCTGCTCATTGAAGATACATACAGTAAATTTTTTCCATCGGGATACCAATCTATTATTCTGTCCGACATTCCGTGATGAGTAACGCGTGTCGGTACACCGCCCATAGTTGGAATTACATAAACATCAAAGTTGCCGTTGTAAATTCCGTTGTATGCAATTTGAGAACCATCCGGAGAAAATTTTGCATACAATTCCTGTCCGGCAGGTGAGCTAAGTTTTAATGCAGTTCCGCCTTCTTTGGGAACGATCCATAAATCACCGCCGTATGTAAATACGATATGTGTTGTGGAAACGTCCGGATTCTGCATCATACGTGCATCTACTTGAGCAAAAAGAGTAAGTGAAGTTAGTGCAAATAAAACTATGCAAAGTGATGCGAAGATTTTTTTCATAAGTCCTCTTGTTTAGATTGAAAAATTTTAGTGTGTAATTAGACGTGCGAAATTCAAAACTTACCTTTCAAATGTGGAAAATTTACAAATAAATTTTTCCAGTTACCTTTGAATAAACGGAGACAACGGCGTCCATCTAAGTCCGCCGCCTTGGTCTGTTAAACCTAGTCTCCGGTTACAACATAATAATTTCATTTACTAATTTGAAACGTTAAATCTTGTTAAGGGAATGTATTAGAAAAAATTATTGCTTAACTTCAACTCAATTTTTATAAACCAACAAACGAATAATATTTATGACAGAGGATAAAATGAGAACACGGTTTCCTTTCACGATCTTTTTTTCATTTTTATTATTACTCAACACTCAAATTCTTTTTGCTCAAGTAAAAGTTGATGATAAATTAAGCATTACACATTTGAAAGCAAATCTTCAGGTACTGGCATCGGATGAGTTTGAAGGAAGAGAGACAACTACCCGAGGTGAAAAATTAGCGTCTCTGTTTATTGCTTCCGAACTTGAAAAATACAACGTTAAACCATACGGTGATAACGGAACTTATTTCCAAAATTTTGATCTGCTTACTTCCGGCTATGAAATTGAATCGAAAATCGCTCTGCTTGATAATTTAGGTTCGCCGATTTCTGATTTTTTGTTCGGCGATGATTTTATCAGATCGGGACGAGGATATGCCGATTCATCTTTTGCAAAACAAACAACCGGAATTGTATTTGCTGGATATGGACTTATTCAGAAAGAATATAATTATGATGACTATGCAAATATTGATGTAAAAGGAAAAACAGTTTTGATCTTTAGCGGTGAACCTCCAAGAGATAAAACTAATGCAGCAGGTTTCAACCTGATGAATATGATTAACACTGATGCAAAAGTGAAACTTGCAAAAGAGAAAGGCGCCGTTGTAGTTTTTATAATTGTTGATGAGCGGTTAAAATCCTTTTGGAATCGTTTTAAGGAGTTTGGCAATCAACCATCAATTGCATTTATTTCTAAGGAGCCGCAAGAAGTTGTTAAAAACATTCCGGTTTTTACTGTTGGTGAAAAGTTTGTTGAGAAAATATTAAGCGGTGAAAAATATTCATATGAAAAATTCAATGAATTATTGAAAGCAAAAGAATTATTTCAATCTTTCGAAATCAACAAGAAAATTAAATTTGACATAAAGCCGTTTTCGAAAATAGTGAGTGCAAGAAATGTTATCGGTCTAATTGAAGGTACGGATCCAAAATTAAAAAACGAATTTATTGTTATCAGTGCACACTACGATCATTTAGGTACACGCGGTGGTGTTGTCAGCAATGGTGCAGATGATGACGGTTCCGGTACTGTAGCTGTTTTGGAATCAATGCGCATGCTTTCAGCCGAAAGAAAAAACAAAAGATCAATTCTTGCCATATTTAATACCGGTGAAGAAAAAGGTTTGCTTGGTTCAAGATATGCAACAGAGAACGGAAGTTTTATGAAAAACGTAATTGTTGATATTAATATGGATATGGTCGGGCGGGAAAGCATTGATTCACTTCACTGTATCGGCTCGAATAAATTAAGCACAGAATTTGGGAACATTGTAAAAGAAGTAAATTCTGAAACGGTTAAGTATAATTTGAATTACAAATACGATGATCCGAATGACCCGAACCGTTTTTACTCGCGAAGTGACCACTATAATTTTGCTAGAAAAGGAATTCCGGTAGTTTTCTTCTTCGATGATATGAGAGCCGATTATCACAAACCGACGGACGATGTTGATAAAATTAATTTTGAAAAAATATTGAAAACCACAATGCTGTCCTCAAACATAGCGCTGCAGGTTGCAAATCTTGATCATAAATTGGTGGTTGATAAAAAACCTGAAGAAGAACAGCCGCGACAAAGACGCCAATAAAGAATTGTAAAACAGAATTATTTTAGCCCTCGAATTGAGGGCTTTTTTATTTATGAACAGAGATGAAACTTTTTTACTTGCCCCGACGTCTTATCTATCGTATATTTACGATGAACGATAAAGGAAATACGTATGGCTAAATCGAAAGAAGAAGAATTCACCGCCGTGGAATTGCTGCTTGCAGATATTGCAAAAGCGCTTTCACATCCAGCAAGAATAAAAATATTAAAAATTCTGGCAGAGAAAAACATTTGCATCTGTGGAGACATTGTTGAGATTCTTCCCCTTGCGCAGGCAACAGTATCTCAACATCTAAAAGAATTAAAACGGGTGGGATTTATTCAAGGCGAGATTGAAGGACCAAAAACAAATTACTGTTTAAACTACGGCTTTTTGAAAAAAGCCGGTGATTCATTTAAAAACATTTTTGACAAAATAAACAAAGGAGAAAATTTATTATGCAAAACGAAAAAGAAATAAAAGAAATGGTAAAAGAGAAATACGGAGAGATTGCGAAACAATCTGGTTCATGCTGTGGACCAACTTCTTGCTGCGGAACAACGGACAATAAAATTGTGGGCTATACAGTAATGCAGGATGAGTACGATCATCTTGACGGATATGTTGCCGAAGCAGATCTCGGTTTAGGATGCGGACTTCCAACCGAACATGCAGGAATAAAAAAGGGTGATGTTGTTGTAGATCTTGGGAGTGGTGCGGGTAATGATGTATTTGTTGCACGCGCTCTTGTTGGCAATGAAGGCAAAGTAATTGGGATTGATATGACGCAAGAGATGATTGATAAAGCAAACCGTAATAATCAAAAGCTCGGTTATAACAATGTTGAGTTCTATCTTGGTGAAATTGAAAAGATGCCGCTTGATAATTCTATTGCCGATGTTGTAGTGAGCAATTGCGTATTAAATCTTGTTCCTAATAAACAAAAAGCTTTTAAGGAAATTTATAGGATCTTAAAAACGGATGGACATTTTTGTGTTTCCGATATTGTGATCAAAGGAGAATTGCCGGCTAATTTGAAAAAATCTGCAATGATGTATGCTGGCTGTGTCGCCGGGGCAATTCAGCATGATGAATATTTAAGAATAATTGAAGAAGCCGGTTTCAAGAATACTGAGATAAAAAAAATAAAAGTGATTGATCTGCCGGACGAAATCTTAAAAGATTATTTACTCGATGCAGAACTGAAACAATACCACAAAAGCAAAGTAGGAATTTTTAGTATAACAGTAACTGCACATAAAAATTAAAAAAAATGGAACGCAGATTTTTATGATTGCTTATGATTAATTAAGATAAATCATAACAGATCATAAACATCTTAATAAATCTGTGTTCTATTAAAAAGGGCGAAAGTGAACAAAAGAATTCTAATTTTATGCACCGGTAATTCTTGCAGAAGCCAAATGGCGGAAGGAGTTTTGAAAACGCTCGATTATTCTCTCGAAGTTTTTTCTGCCGGGACAAATCCCGCACAACGTGTAAATCCGAATGCGATCAAAGTGATGAACGAGATCGGAATAGATATCAGCAAATGTCATCCAAAGAGAGTTGATGAATTTGTAAATCAACCGTTCGATTATGTGATTACTGTTTGCGATAACGCAAAAGAAACTTGTCCCGTTTTTACGGGAGATGTAAAACACAAACTTCACATTGGTTTTGATGATCCGGCAGATGCAACCGGAACCGAAGAAGAAGTTCTTTCCGTTTACCGTCGTGTGCGTGATGAGATAGTTGAAGAGTTTACAGCATTCTATCAAAAAATTATTAGAGAATTGAATTGACAACTCTTACAAAAAAACTTTCATTCCTCGATCGTTATTTAACACTTTGGATCTTTCTTGCAATGTTTGTTGGGGTTTTCTCCGGTTATCTTTTTCCGAGCATTGTAAACTTTTGGAATTCATTTCAGAGCGGAACGACTAACATTCCAATTGCAATAGGTTTGATTTTGATGATGTATCCGCCGCTTGCAAAAGTAAAGTATGAAGAACTCGGCGATGTATTCCGCAATGTAAAAGTTCTTTCACTTTCACTTGTTCAGAACTGGATTATTGGACCAATACTAATGTTTGTTCTTGCGATAATTTTTCTTCAAGACTACCCGCATTATATGGCTGGTTTAATACTGATTGGATTAGCGCGGTGCATTGCAATGGTAATCGTTTGGAATGAACTTGCAAAGGGCGATACGGAATATGCTGCGGGTTTGGTTGCGTTTAATTCAATTTTCCAAGTCCTCTTCTTTTCGATTTACGCCTATGTATTCTTAACAGTTTTACCTAACTGGCTCGGTTTACAATCATTCAAAGTTGAAATAACAATCGGACAAATTGCGGAAAGTGTTTTCATTTATCTCGGCATTCCATTCATTGCCGGAATAATAACACGCTTCACATTGATTAAATTAAAAAATAAAGAATGGTATCAGACTAAATTCATTCCGAAGATTTCTCCGATTACTTTGATTGCTCTACTCTTTACTATAATTGTAATGTTCTCACTTAAAGGTGAATATATTGTAAAAATTCCGCTCGACGTTATCCGCATTGCAATTCCATTGGTTATCTATTTCGTGGTAATGTTTCTTGTTTCGTTTTATCTCGGTAAAAAAGTCGGCGCTGATTACGCCAAGACAGCAACGCTTTCATTCACAGCGGCAAGCAACAATTTTGAATTAGCCATCGCCGTTGCAATTGCAGTTTTCGGAATCAACAGCGGTGAAGCATTCGCAGCTGTTATTGGTCCGCTTGTAGAAGTACCGGTATTGATAAGTCTAGTGAATGTAGCATTGTGGTTTCAGAAGAAATATTTCTAAATGCACATTACTCTATTTTAATTCTGCTCTGCATCTATCCAAATTTAACTTTAAATTTATCCGTTCAATTATCATCAACATTCTAGAAAGCAGTAGAAATGAAATTTCATGAAGAGTTTTACGACAAATTCGATAAACCGATCACAACGTGGATGGCGAAAAATGCAATCAAATATTTACGAATCAGTCTGGGAATAATTTTTTTCTGGTTCGGATTCTTAAAATTTTTCCATGGCGTAAGTTCCGCAGAAGCAATAGCCACAAAGACCATATCTGTTTTAACATTTGGTTTAATTCAGCCGTACGTATCAATTATTATTTTGGCAGCGTGGGAAACTATGATTGGACTCGGATTGCTTTTTAACAGATTTCTCCGCGAAACACTTTTTCTGCTATTCCTTCAGATGCTCGGCACAATTACACCGTTATTTTTCTTCCCTGCAGAAACATTTAAGATGTTTCCGTTTGTGCCTACACTGGAAGGACAATACATAATAAAAAATTTGATATTGATCAGTGCAGGTTTAGCAATCGGTGCAACCGTGCGTGGCGGTAGAATTATTTCAGAGCCTGCTAAAAACAAAATTAAAGAAATGTAGCCATGCTCAAACCAAAACTCTTCACAATCTATAAAACTATCACACGTGAACAATTCATTAAAGATTTTACTGCCGGAATAATTGTAGGTATTGTTGCGCTTCCTCTTGCGATAGCTTTCGGTATCGCTTCTGGTGTTTCGCCGCAGCAAGGATTGATCACTGCCGTCATCGGCGGATTCATCGTTTCATTTTTAGGCGGAAGCCGTGTTCAGATCGGCGGACCGACAGGCGCGTTCATCGTAATCATTTATGGAATTATACAGAATTACGGATTTAACGGGCTGATTATTGCTACCATGATGGCGGGCGTTATTCTTGTCGTGATGGGATTTGCCCGCTTTGGTTCTATCATAAAATTTATTCCTTATCCTGTTGTGGTCGGATTCACAAGCGGAATTGCAGTTGTAATTTTCTCTTCACAGATAAAAGATTTTTTCGGATTGGCAATCACAAAAATTCCGGTTGATTTTTCCGAGAAATGGATTCTATATTTTCAAAATTTTACTTCAACAAATCACGCAGCTCTTCTGATCTCTCTCTTTGCTCTTTTTATTATGATCTTCTGGCCGAAAGTCACTCATAAAATCCCAGGCTCTATCATCGCGATCATTATTACAACTTTTCTTGTTCACTTTTTTGATTTGAATGTAGAAACGATCGGTTCACGTTTCGGAAATCTTCCTTCTGCGTTTCCAACTCCAACGCTGCCTCATCTCGATTTTGCAGTTATTAAAGGATTGATTGCACCCGCTACAACAATAGCAATTCTTGCCGCAATCGAATCGCTTCTTTCTGCAGTTGTCTCTGATGGAATGATCGGCAAACAGCATCGTTCCAACATGGAACTTGTTGCTCAAGGTGCAGCAAATATTATATCTCCTATCTTCGGCGGAATTCCGGTTACAGGTGCTATTGCAAGAACAGCTACAAATATTAAGAACGGCGGACGCACACCGATCTCAGGAATTACACACTCAATAGTTTTGCTTTTGATAATGCTCTTCTTCGGTAAATGGGCAAAGTTAATTCCGATGCCTACGCTCGCCGCAATTCTTGTAATAGTTGCTTACAATATGAGTGAGTGGCGTTCGTTTAAAAGCTTGTTGAAAAGTCCGCGCAGTGATGTAATTGTTTTGGTCACAACATTTTTATTAACTGTTATTTTTGATTTAACAATTGCGATTGAAATAGGTATGATACTCGCAGTTCTCCTCTTTATGAGAAGAATGGCACTCGTTACAAACGTTGGCGTAATTACACGTGAACTTATAGATGAAGATGAAGAATTACCCGACCCGAATGCAATTAGCAAACGCGCTATTCCCGAGGGCGTTGAAGTGTTTGAAATCAACGGACCGTTCTTCTTCGGTGCCGCTTCCACATTTAAGGATGCTATGAGATTTGTTGAAGATCCTCCGAAAGTAAGAATAATTTATATGCGTAACGTTCCCGCGATTGATGCAACGGGGCTACATACACTTAGAGAGTTTTATAATGAATCGAAAAAACTTGGAACGAAAATAATTTTATCAGGTGTGCATGCACAGCCGCTGTTTGCTTTTACTCATGCAGGGCTTCTTGATCTTTATGGTGAAGAAAATATTTTCGGAAATCTTGATGATGCACTCGACCACGCACGTGAATTTCTCGGTTTGCAGAAACTCGGAAGACCGGAAAATTTTGTGCCGACGGTGAAAAGGGAAGAGAATTAAACAAATTTTTATGATAAATTATAATAGAGTTAATAGAGAATATGCTATGGGATATAAAATTATAAATGAAAATTGTCTTGAGGTTTTTAGAAAAAAGAAAACCAAAGCTGTAATAGATCTAACATTCGTAGACCCACCGTTTAATCAAGGAAAAGATTATTCCTACCATGAAGATTTAATGGAGAATGAGGATTATTGGGCTATGATGAAAGAAGTTTGCCAAAACACATATGAACTTACTTCACAAGGCGGGGCAATTTATTTTATGCAACGCGAAAAAAATACTGAGTTTGTTCTAAAATGTTTACGTGAGACAAATTGGTCTTTTCAAAATTTGATTGTGTGGAAGAAAAAAACTTCTGCGGTTCCCAGTAGCAATCGCTATGGTAAACAATTTCAGATTATTGCCTTTGCGACAAAAGGAGAAAGACCGAGAGTTTTTAATAAACTTAGAATTTCACCACCCCTACCTTCAAATTATAAATATGAAAGAGAAACAGGAATTTTCGTTACGGATGTTTGGGATGATATTCGTGAACTTACGTCAGGTTACTTCGCCGGAAATGAAGCTCTACGAGATAAGAATGGAGATAGAATTCATAAGCAACAATCACCTATAGCGTTATTGCTTAGAATAATATTGAGTTCTTCTAAAATAGGTGATACAATTTTTGACCCATTCGCGGGAACTGGTACTACACTTGCGGTTGCTCTACAACTTCAAAGGAATTCTATTGGTATTGAAATAGACCCTAAGAATGCTGAACACATCAAAAAAAGATTGCAGACAATTAGCGAAAGCGACCTAATTGATAAATTTTATGCTGAATATATTCATACAGAAAATTTGTCGAAAATATGGGGAGACTCTTTCGATCATTTTGAAAAGCAAAGTGCTAAACTAACTCTATTTGGTAATTAATGAATTCAATCTATCATTTATTTAAGGAAATATATTTAAAGAAAAAATATTTCTTAAGCACAAAGAGCTTAGAACAATTTCCCTTTCCGCAAAATCTTCTTTCATGCGTTAACAAAGGAAAATTTCCAGACTTAGCAATTAAACTGAATAAAGACCGAAAAATATTTACCGGCGGTGAACTGATAGAATTGAAAGACAGCGGAAGTTATTCTGTATCCTCTTTTAATTCGACAATACCCAGCGGGAGTAAGTATATCTCCAAAATAATCGGAACTGGTAATAGTAAGATTAAAAAGCAAATGGAAGAAGCTGGGGACGACATCTTATCATTGTCTAAAAGAGATGTTTATTATTTAGTCCGAGGTCAAAAACCAAATTTAATGAAAGTTGTTTTAGTCCACGGAAGTTTCTTCGAAACGGTGAATACAAACGATTTGATTAGTAAATCTTTTTCTCAAGTATTGAGTGAAAGAATCAAACAAAGCGGAATAAATGTTGCTACTGAGATAAAAGAATTGCTCTCGGATGTTTTTCAGAACAAGAAAATTTTAGCCGTGTTAGAGATGTTGAGAAAGCATCTGTTAAGTTAAGATTTAGAATAATGACAGAAGTAAAAGCAGAGGGTAATATTTTGAATAACGAACAGTATCCTCAAATATTAGATGATACTCTAAGCTTTGTACTTCCGAAGCATGTAGAGAACGATGCTGTTATTATAAAAGAAAAAATGAAGATAATATTTTCCAATAAAGAACTTGTAAGATTCGAAGTTTTTGATATCAAACATCATTTCAATGGTTACTTCAGAGTTTATCAAACCAAACTGAAATAGCGGATAAATAATGTGTTAAAAAAACATTCAACAGTGTCCAGCCAAACAACCAAGCTATCAAACATGTTTTACTTTTTCCCCTCAGCAAATTTCAAAATATAGCTTTAACTTAGAGTAACAGATTCAATAATTAGTCAAACTACAACTAAACGCGGATTGCAAATGGCTGAAATTACAGAAACAAAAAAATCTATGTTCCGTTCTTTTTCAAAAAATTTCTGGACAGTAATTACAATGGAATTTTTTGAGCGCGGTTCTTATTACGGAATGATGAGCATTCTATCTGTGTATATGGTTGACCAATTACATTATAGTAAAGAAAGTGTCGGCGTTATTAAGAGTACTATTCAGCCGCTTCTTTATATTCTGCCCATATTAGCCGGAGCCATTGGTGATAGATTCGGCTATAAAAAAACCCTCACATTTGCATTTATCTTTTTAGGGCTTGGATATTTTCTTACAAGTCAAACCACAGAATATTCAATGGTTTTTGCCAGTCTAGTTATAATGGGCATTGGCGCCGGCGCATTTAAACCAATGATCTCCGGTACAATTGCGCGCGAGACAAATCAATCTAACAGCACAATCGGATTCGGAATTTTTTATTGGTCAATTAACTTGGGCGCATTTTTATTCCCATTAATTCTTGTTCCTTATATTAAAAACGCATTCGGTTGGCAATATGTAATGCTTGCTTCTGCAATCGGAACAACTGCAATGCTTATCCCAACTTTATTTATCTATAAAGAACCGAAAAAACCCGCAAGCACCAAAAACTTTGCCGAAGTTCTTAAAGGGATGGTAATGGTATTAACCGATGTTAGGTTTATCACTCTAATAGTTATCTATTCAGGTTTCTGGATTCTCTATTTTCAAATGTTCGATTCCGTTTTGTGGTATGTTCAAAAATATGTTGATGCAACTTCGCTCAATAACGGAGTGAACGGACTTTTTGCATCGGTCGGTATAAATCTCAACTGGAAATTTGATATTGAGCATGTTACAGTTATCAATGCCGGTACAATTATCCTTTTGCAAATTGTTGTTTCCAATATCGTAAAAAATACTAAAGCTCTCCCCACAATGATTGTCGGTATTACAATGGGAACAATAGGCATGGCAGTTCTTGCTATCTCTGCCAACATCTGGGTATTCATGATAGGAATTATCATATTTTCAATTGGTGAAATGACAGCTCATCCTAAGTTCATTAGTTACGTTGGTTTAATTGCCCCGGAAGATAAGAAAGCTCTTTATCTGGGGTATGCTTTCTTGTATGGTGTTCTTGGCAGTGGTATCGGCGGAATTTTAGGCGCTAATTTATATGTGCACTTTGTTGATAATTTAAACCAGCCGGGCACACTTTGGCTTGTTTTCAGTATGATCGGCGTAATTACTATTATTGGACTAATTCTTTATAATAAATTTCTTGCACCCAAAACTGTAGATGCCTAATCATGAAAATAAATAATGTTAAAATATTTATCGCCTCTCTACTTACTACTTACTTCTTACTCCTTACTTCTTACACTTTTCCCCAGCAAGAAAATGTTCCGCTTGATCATCAAGTTTATACTTTTCTTAAAGAGATGAAAGTTAAAAACCTGCCGGTAAATATTCACGATGATAGCCCGAATATGTCACGTGCAGAGATAAGGAAAAATCTTGAACGTATTGATTCTTTATCGAATGAGCTAAGTACGACAGAAAATAAATTGCTTAAGAAATTCCAGAATGAATTTTACGATGACTTAGCCGACAGCATAAACACATACCAACTCTTCGGAGATCAAGCCGGGTTTTCCAAAAAGGGAAGTGACTTTCTTTCCGATAAGATCAGATATGTTTATGTATACCGCGGCGAAGGTGCTAACTATTTTTTAAATGTTATGGGAAGAATTTTGTACGGTCAAAAATTTAAGCCATATATAAATAATTCGTGGTTGTATGATATTGGTTTTCGTTTTAGAGGAACTCTTTTTGAAAAACTCGGCTATAGTTTAACAGTTCAAAAAGGGGGAGTAAGCGGGTCGCAAGATTTTGCACCAACGATTGAACCACGGTTGAAATATAATTTCAAATATGTTGAAAATATTGAGAACATCAGCAACTATGATTTTACCGAAGGTTACTTGCGGTATTGCACCGAACCCGTTAAAGATATGTCGCTTGCATTCCAAATAGGACGGGAGAAAATCAAATTCGGCTATGGTTACGAAAGTAAACTAGTGCTGTCGGGCGATCATCCTTTGCTCGATTTTTTCAGAATAAATTTCAATTACGGAATATTCAGCTTCACTTCTTTACACGCTTCGACAGTTGGTGAATACAATGTTAACCGCACGGATAATTTTACAAAATTCATCGCACTAAACCGCTTCAAACTTCACTTCAAAGATCTTTTTGATTTTGGACTTGGTGAAAATGTGATCTACTCCGGTAGAGGAATTGATTTAGCTTACTTAAATCCTTTTGCGTTTTACAAATTTGAGGAGATGTCACTACAGGATAGGGATAACGGAGCGCTCTGGCTGGATCTGCAGACAAATTGTTTTAAGAATATAGAATTTCAGGTAACATATTTTCTTGATGATAATCCATTGGGCAATTTACAAGACTTTTCTAATTACATAAATAAAACCGGTTATCAGATCGGTGCGTTTTGGTATTCACCGTTTTCTATAAGCGACCTTTCTTTTGTTTTCGAATACACACGCATCCGTCCGTATGTTTATTCACATATAAATCCTAAAAATTCTTACACGTCATGGAATCAAATTCTCGGTCATCATATCGGTCCAAACTCAGATGAAATATTTTTACAAGCCGCTTATAATTTTAGCGAGAAGCTAAGATTTAATTTTGATTACCAATACATTCGTAACGGACAAAATATTTACGATTCGCAAGGACATTTGGTTTTTAATGCCGGCGGAGATGCTTTTGTTACTCATCGGGATATTGTTGATCCTATACGGATTGAATTTTTAGACGGTGAAAGAATTAATCAGAATATTTTTACATTTAATGTTAGATATGAACCGTTCCGCAATTTTATTTTTGATCTATTTATCCGTGAGACGATGAGCAAAAACATTACGCGTGATATTACTAGTAACTCAAGTTACGGTTATTTACGGTTGATGTTCGAGTTGTAAACGCCACCATCTCTATCAAGCAATGCTGTCAGGTTAAGAAGATAAACCGTTCCGCCAAAGGACGGACAGGTGAAACGGTTAACAATTTTTGTTTATTGTTTGTCTTCACACGGATAAATCCGTGTGTTAATAAAATAACGAGGCTCAGAAGTAAATTTTCAAAATATAAATCTGTGAAAATCCGTTAAATCCGTGTCATCAGCGTTCTATTTTTAAACGATTAATTACTTGTGACAGCCTCGCAAAAAAGCCGCTAAACTATAATCTAACTGTTTCAACAGTTTATAATCACACACAAAATCATTAACCTGACAGCATTGCTATCAAAGGGAAGGTAAAAATTCCAATGTTGCCTGGCTAAATTTTTTTTTGCACCGACATTGCCATGAGCATCCCTTTCGGAAAATGTCGTGGCTATTCGATAAGATTTAATATTAATATTTAACATCACTTAATAAATGTTGCAATCTCTTCAAGACTTTTTCTCTTGATATCCGGGACTGTTGCATTTTCAGAAGGAAATCCTACTACTAATATTAAAAATGGTTTTTCATTATTCGGTCTATGAAGAATTTCGTTTAAGAAATTCATTGGACTAGGTGTGTGAGTAAGAGACACTAATCCTGCGTTATGTATTGCCGTAATTAGAAATCCAGTAGCGATACCCACAGATTCCTTTGTGTAGTATAATTTTTTTCTTCCGGCAGATTCTTCTTCGTATTTCTTTTCGAAAATGACAATTAAATAAGGAGCCGTTTCAAGAAAAGGTTTTTGTTCATCTGTGCCGAGAGGTTTTAGAACATCTAACCATTCCTGAGGTGCGCGCGATGAATAAAATTCTTTCTCTTCTTTCTCAGCCGCTTCTCTAATTTTCTTTTTGATCTCCGGATTTGAAACAACAACAAACTGCCAAGATTGTAAATTAGCTCCGCTGGGTGCAGAACCGGCTGTACGGATACAATTTTCGATAACTTCTAAAGGGACTGATTTATTAGAGAAAGATCGAATAGATCTTCTCGTTCTAATAGATTCATAAAAAACTTTTGCACGTTCGATCAATACAATGGGAGGGACTTCTTGATAGTTTTGAAAGGGAATAAATTTATCTTGATCCATTTTAACTCTCTCTTTGATAACTAACCTGAAGCAAACTGAGTTACTCAATTACCACGATATAAATGTCGTGGCAATAATTAATAATACGCTTCTCAAAATATTTGTAGAATAATTGCCACTAGTTTCAGAGGTTGTGTGAAAATCATTTGTAAAGTGTCTGAACTCATCCCCAACCCCTTCTCTTAAAAAGAGAAGGGGCTTAAAACAAGCTGAATTCAAAGTCCCTCTCTTCCTAAGAGAGGGATTTAGGGTGAGTTCGTTTTTGCATTGGTGTTTTCACACAACCTCTTCAGCTAGTGGAAAGATAAATCTCCGAGTAATTCGGACTTTAGTCCAAGAACGAAGGGACATAAAGAAACATTTTTTTTATTGAGCAGTTGGTAATGTAAAAATAAATCGGCTGCCTTTGCCAAATTCGCTTTCAACTTTGATTGTTCCGCCGTTCTTTTCTACAAATTCTTTGCAAAGAATTAGTCCTAAACCTGTTCCGGCTTCACTTTCTGTCCCCGAAGTAGAATGAGTGGCATCAAGCTTAAATAAATTATTTCTAACAGATTCATTCATGCCAACGCCGGTATCGGAAACTGTGATTTCAGCAAGTCCATTAGTTTGAACTGCATTTATGGAAATCAATCCGCCTTTGTTAGTAAACTTAATCGCATTTGTTATTAGGTTTCTGATAATTGTATTAAGCATATCTTCATCGGCAAAAGCCGAAATGTTTTCAGTTAAATTGTATTCGATGCGTATCTGTTTTCTTTCGGCAGAAGCTCTAAGTAAATCTAAATTATCATTAACTATATTGAATAAGTTTAATTTTTGCGGACTTAATTCAATCCGTCCGGTTTGAGAACGGGACCATTGTAATAAGTTCTGAAGGAGACTATGCGAAATTTCTGCGGATTTTTTCATCTCTTCAATATAATATTTTCTTTCTTCATCGCTTAGTTCAGCATAATCGGAAAGCAGCAGATCGGAAAAACCCAAAATTGTAACAAAAGGATTTTTCAAATCGTGTGCTATAATAGAGAAAAATTTATCTTTTGTAGAATTTAGTAGTTTCAGTTCCTCTGTATATTTTTTTACTGCGTCAGAATTTCTTTTTCTTTCAATTACTTGAGCTATTTGTTCAGAAACGAAAGTAAGAATTTCTTCTTCTTCTTCACCGTAAGCTTTTTCATTTTCGTAATCTTGAACAACAATAACACCGATAGTTTTTCCGCCAAGTTTTAGAGGAACACCCAGCCAAATTGCGGAAGGTGCACCGATCAATTCTGTCTCACCGGTTTTTCTAAGTTCTAAATCTCTTTGCGGAGTAATGAGACAAGCTTCACCTTTACGTAAGATATATTCGGTTAAACCCTTACCCGGTTTTTTGGGAGATTGCGGCGGATCGAATTCATCAATAAAATATGGAAATGAAATGATATCGGCTTTATCATCATAAAGAGCTATATAAATATTCTTTACTGACATCAGTTTTGCTATTTCTTCATGTATTCTCTTGTATAGTGTACTCATGTCGGATGCAGTGTAAGCCGCCTCGGAAATTTCATAAAGGGCTTGCCGAATCTTTTCCGATCTTATTCTCTCGGTAAAATC